>Ga0209291_1000097_pt1 | contig 85947 bp, 86 predicted proteins | sample GOMGulsemesocosm_FD_184633 | JGI IMG/M metagenome (GOLD analysis project Ga0209291, IMG submission 184633) | Methane-oxidizing microbial communities from mesocosms in the Gulf of Mexico - GOM9B Gulf of Mexico (SPAdes) (version 2) | ecosystem: Environmental > Aquatic > Marine > Cold seeps... | reverse complement strand
ATTCACGTAGTCAACGAGCAAATTGCATCGGCAACGGAAGAGCAAGCGCAAACCAGCAAACTAATACATGGTTATATCGATGAAACTCATGCGATAGCAACACAAGTATCCCAAGATACCGAAGTACTTGACGAGATAGCAGGTGCTATTGAAGTTGCAACACAACAATTAAGGCAAGCAACAAATCAATTTAGTGTGTAGTGAGTAACGACAGTTTGCTTGCTACATAAAATTTCTAAGGAGAGAAATTTTATGAGTAAGCAAATTGCTACTGATAGACCAATCATTTTATCAAAAACAGTACCAATCGTAAGATCAAATTTATTACAAAAAACCACTGCCAACTATCCTTAGCCGCTTGTATTTCAGTAGCGCTATTCTCAATCAGAGACGGACTTTCGTGATTGAAATGGCTGACGAGAGCGGAATAAAGTATGAATTTCATAGTAAAGTCACTCATAAAAATAGGAACGATTATTTTAATGCAGTAGGCTCTTGTTTTACATTTCGTTTACTTCATTTATACATATTAATGTTTGAGTATAATATTCAGGCTAAATGTTAACCCATAGAAGTAAAACGCAATAAGTTCAACTTAATCGTTCACAATCTCATAACAACTTGTCTCTGTGTGATCTATGTCACGCAAGTAAATTCGATAAGAATTAACAATCCCGTCATACTAATGAGCTAATTGATTGATATCGAATTTATATTTTTATGGCGACTTGCTGAGAAATTCAATATGGATAAAATGTTTAATACAAGGAGTGTTTTGATGAAAAAAATATTTATCATGCTACCGCTGGCCGTTGCCTGCGCTTCGCAATTTGCGACTGCGGCAACAACGGATGCACAGCGTCTTGCCCAGCTCGAACAAGAACTTGCGATCTTACAAGAGGTGAGTTCTTATGATTCGTTATCTGATCGGATGACCGTTAATGGTTTTTTCACTGGTAAAGTAGGTGTTGCTAGTAACGATGCTGGATATAATGGATACGATAAAGATGCTGATTTCTCTGAAGGCAGCAAACTTGGTCTGCAAGGTTCGTTCGCACTAACTGAGCAAACAAAAATTGTTGCTCAGTTAGTTGCTCGTGGTAATGATGATTGGTCTACCGAAATGGAATGGGCATTTTTAAGCCATGATTTTGATAATGGCTTTGTCACACGTATCGGTCGTCTGCGTGTGCCACTGTACATGTATTCTGATTATCTAGAAGTGGGCTATGCACAACCTTGGGCAACGCCTCCAAGTGAACTTTACAGTATTGTGCCACTGTCATCTTTTGATGGTGTTGATGCTATTTATGATTTTGATTTTAGTGATGTTGCAGTCACACTACAAGCAAGCTATGGCCATGCTGATCGTGATACGGGTGCGCTTGGCGAAGTTGACTACAAAGATATTCTCGGTGCTTCAGCATCATTTTCTTATGAAGAGTGGGTGTTCCGTACGACTTATTATCAAACCACACTTGATAGTAAGAACGGAGCAAGCTTTTTTGATAAAGAAGATAGCTATTTTGCTGGTATTGGTCTGAGTTATGATGACGGTTCACTACTTGCTATCTCTGAGTTTGCGGTTTCTGATGTAGAAGGTAATTATTCAGATACTAAATCTGGTTATATTACCCTAGGGTACCGTATTAGTGATTTCACTCCCTATGTGAGTTATGCTTTCCTTGAAACAACAGATGATAGTGAGAGAGCCCCTGGATACGAATCAAGCTTTAACTGGAAGCGTAATGCTTACAGCATTGGTACGCGTTATGACATTAACTCAAACCTCGCATTAAAAGCCGATGTTACTTATGCAACTAATTTTGGTGATACCTCAGGTGGTATGACTCCAAATATAGCTGATAGTAACGACGATACTATCGTTTACACCATTTCATTTGATGCCGTATTTTAAGGAGAACTTTGATGAAATTATTAGCTAAAGTTGCCTTAACAGCAGCATTGATATCTGGCGTAGCACAAGCGGGTGTTGTGGTTATTGCTAACCCAACAGGCCCTGACTCGTTATCGAAATCACAAGTATCTAAATTATATTTAGGTAAGTCGAAAAAATTACCAAACGGCGCAAAAGCTGAAGTGATTGAGCAAGCGACAGGTAGCTTTATCCGAGGAGAATTTCACGCAAGTGTTACTGGTAAGAGTGACTCACAGTTACAAGCTTATTGGTCTCGTTTAATATTTACTGGTAAAGGCAAGCCGCCGAAGACAATTGGCTCATCAGCATTGATCAAAAGCCAAGTGGCGTCACGTGCTAACGCGATTGCTTATATCGATTCGTCAGAAGTCGATGATTCAGTAAAAGTGGTCTTTACACCTTAATTGTAATGTCTAATTGTAAATGCCAAACCTTAGGTTTGGCATTTTTTTTGGGTAAAATTTAATGGCATGAATATTAAAAGCAGAGTATTCTTCACTCATCATAATTAAAGAGATTAACCTAGTGGATTTTGAAAAAGAATTTGCCGAACTGAAAGTCGAAGCTGAAGAGATCATTGATAACTTATTAGAAGATGGCAGTGATCCTGATGCTGTGTATTCAATTGAGCATCACTTTGCTGGGGATGATTTTGCACAGTTAGAAAAAGCCGCTATTGCAGCATTTAAACTGGGCTACGATGTATCAGACCCAGAAGAAGTTGAACTTGAAGACGGACAAACAGTATTCGCATTCGATTGTATTGTTGAAACTGAACTTGATATCGATACGATCACGCGTGATATCGAAGCGTTACTTAAAATGTCTATCGAACAAGACGTTACTTATGATGGTTGGGGTACTTACTTCGAAGAAGACGCCTCATAGTACTTACATTATAGTACTGGCATAGACAGCGTTGTTTCTGTGTGTTGTAGATAAGTCATATTATTGTGTGTGGCATGGTGTTTTTTGTACCATAGACAAAATTTGTCGCTCGGTAACGGGCGACTAAATAAATACCCCTGAAGTTGATCACATTGTTGTGCTTGTAGCCATTTCATTTGTGATTCTTCCTCGATTCCTTCTGCTGTGACTGTAATGTTTAATTCTCTTGCTAGGCTGATCACAGAGCGTGTTATTGCTGTTGTCGTTTTATCTATTTCTAATTCATCCACAAAAGATTTATCTATTTTTATTTTATGTGCAGGCATATTTTTTAGATAAGACAATGAACAATAACCTGTACCAAAATCATCAATAGAAAGACGCACGCCGAGTTTTATTAATTCTTCTAGCATTTGGTCTGCGGTCTTGTTTGATTCCATTAGGGCGCTTTCAGTGACTTCTATTTCGAGCCTGTGTGCTGGTACCTGGTAATAGTCGATGCAGTATTTAATTTTATTGATGAGCTGTGGATCATTAAATTGAATCGGTGACAAGTTGACGGCCATAAAAATATCGATATCGTGAGCACGCCATTGGGCTAATTGCTGGCAGGCTTTTTCTAATACGACTTCACCAAGCTGCCCAATTAAGTTATTTTTTTCGGCAAGCGCAATGAATTTAATCGGCATAATAAGCCCTTGTTCAGGATGATGCCAACGCGCAAGCGCTTCAACACCCAATACAACTTTGGTTTTACTATCAATAATGGGTTGGTAATATAAGTCGATGTTCTTCTTTTGTATGGCGTATTTTAAGTCTTCTGTCAGTCGTCTTTCTGCGTCGGCATGTGCTTCTAAGACGGGATTAAACAAACTGTAGCTCTGCTCTGGGTGTTTACGTGAACGCTGTAAGGCTTGTTCACTGCAAGTCAGCAGTTGTTTGGTATTTTGAATACTGTAAGGGTAATTGGCTGCGCCAATGCAAATGGCCAGATCAATAACATGCCCTTGAATCGCAATTTTTTTGTTAAGCCTATTTGTTAATGTATTACATAAATCATCAAGTTGCTTAGAGCTACTGACTTGATCACTAAGAATCGAAAATCGGTCACCTTGAATTCGTGCTAAGTAAGCATGTTCAGGTGCTATTTTTTTTATTGCCTCGCCGACATAAAATAGTACTTGATCCCCAATATCAGTACCATGATGGCTGTTTATATATCCCAGTTTTTTGATATCGATGAGTAGCATACCCCACTTAGAATCTGATTTTATTTTATCGAGTTTTTTCAGAAACGTGGTGCGATTTAATAGGTTTGTGAGTTGATCTTGTTTCGTTAATGTGTCAATTTTTTGTAAGGTAATACGGCGCTCTTTCATATCGCGAGATATACTGACCGTCCCGACTAATTCATTATTTTTAATGACTGGGTGCTTATGTACATCCACGTATACGTCTCGGCCTTCGAGTGTGAACTCCATCTTATAATTGACACTTTTATAATTTGGTTTGAGTTGGCTATCATAGCTGATACTTAATTTAGCTGTTGTTTCAGGCAATAATTGTCCAATGGTTTTACCAATCACATCGGCTTTTTTCTTGTTGGCCAACTTAAGTGCGGCACGGTTGCACTCGACCACACGTCCTTGCATGTCTTTGTATATGACAGAATCTGGCAGGGCATCAAAAATAGAATTAAGTAATGCGGTTTTTTCTTGCAGCTTCTGCTCGGAACGAAATTTACTGGAGACATCCACGGCAATACCAAGTAAGCCAATGATTTCACCTGTTTTGTTTTTAAGGGGAATCTTGGTTATTTCATATTGACCATCGCCGTATATGGTTTCCATGGTCATTTTTTTTGCAATGACACTACGCCCGTATTTTAACGCTTGCTGGTCGGTTTGATAGAGTTCGTCGTTGGGGAGTTTTTTTTCTTTGAATGCAGGTTTTAGCTGAACGTCTGTTTTGCCTATAATGAACTGTTCGGAGGGGAGATCAAATAATTCCAGACAGTGTTTATTACAACCAAGGTATTGACCTTTGGTATCTTTCCAAAAGATACCAATAGGTAAATGCTGAATAGCGGCAATTAATACGTGATTCAGCGGATCCTTGTTGCCCATAATCTATCACTCCATTCCTTGGTGTCGACATTTATAGTTAAGCGATGTTGTCTTCCATAACCATAACTCACTGTTATTAACAAATATGTTACATTGTATGTCGAGGGATGGAAACGTTTTTGCGGGAAAGGCATAGGTAATTGTGACGTTGATTTAGTATTTAGCGGAATCTAAAAATAATAAAGGGAAGGCTGAGTGTTCAACCTTCCCTTTGTAGGTAAGTACGATGTTAACGATTAGATCGATTCAATTCGTGCTTTCTGTGCTTTGAATTTAGCAATTGTATTTTCAAATTCAGCTTGTTTCTCACGCTCTTTCGCGATAACAGCTTCTGGCGCTTTACCAACGAATTTTTCGTTGTTTAGTTTGCCTGCAACACGGTCTAAGTCTTTTTGTACTTTTTCCATTTGCTTGTTGATACGCGCAATTTCAGCATCTTTATCGATTAGACCAGCCATTGGAATTAAGATTTCCATGTTGCCTAATAATGATGTTGCTGAGATTGGTGCTTCTTCATTTTCGCTAAGTAACGTGATTTTTTCTAGTTTTGCTAGTGAACTTAGGAACTGTTGATTTTCGTCTAGGCGACGTTGTTCTTCAGTACCTACGTTTTTAAGCAAGATAGAAATTGGCTTGCTTGGGCTGATGTCCATTTCGCCGCGAATGTTACGGATAGCGATAATGAATTGTTTCACCCACTCAAGATCTTGCATTGATTGTGCATCAACTTTAGCCGCATCATATTCAGGGAATGCCTGTAGCATGATTGTTGCGCCTTCGGTGTGTTTACCTGCAAGTGGTGCAACACGCTGCCAAATCTCTTCAGTGATGAATGGCATGATTGGGTGCATTAAACGTTGTAACTCTTCTAGAATTGTTACTAGCGTATGACGCGTAGCACGCAGTTGTGCTTCAGTGCCGTGTGCGAATACAGGCTTAGTTAATTCTAAGTACCAATCACAAAATTGGTTCCAAGTGAATTCGTAAGCAATGTTTGCAGCCAGATCGAGACGGTAAGTATCAACTGCTTCACGGTATGTCTTGATAGTTTCTTGGAATTGACCTTGGATCCAACGATCCGCTAGGCTGAATTCCATGTCGCCGCCATTTTGGCCGCAATCATGTTCTTCTGTGTTCATTAATACGTAACGGCTTGCATTCCATAGTTTGTTACAGAAGTTACGGTAACCGTCAAGGCGCTTCATATCCCAGTTAATGTCACGACCAGTCGATGCCATTGCTGCTAATGTGAAACGTAGTGCGTCAGTACCATGAGCTTCGATACCGCCTTCAAATTCTTTACGCGTTGCTTTTTCAATTTTCTTAGCAAGTTGTGGCTGCATCATGTTGCCAGTACGTTTTTGTACTAATGACTCAAGGTCGATACCGTCGATCATGTCTAGTGGATCAAGTACGTTACCTTTTGATTTTGACATTTTATCGCCAGCTTCATCACGTACTAAGCCTGTCACATAAACCGTTTTGAATGGTACTTGTGGTTTGCCGTTTTCATCTTTGATGAAATGCATAGTCATCATGATCATACGTGCAACCCAGAAGAAGATGATGTCGAAACCGGTTACCAGTACATCACTTGGGTGGAACACTTTAAGATCTTGTGTTTGCTGTGGCCAGCCTTGCGTTGAAAATGTCCAAAGCGCAGATGAGAACCAAGTATCAAGTACATCGTTATCTTGGCGTAATTCTACTTCTGGACCAAAGTTGTTTTCTGCACGAACTTCTGCTTCGTCACGACCCACGAATACGTTACCTTCGTTGTCGTACCAAGCTGGAATACGATGTCCCCACCAAAGTTGACGAGAAATACACCAGTCTTGTACGTCGTTCATCCACGAGAAATACATATTTTCGTATTGTTTTGGTACGAATTGGATTTCACCGTCTTTTACTGCATCAGTGGCTACTTTCGCCATTGGACCAACACTTACATACCATTGGTCTGTTAGTAGTGGCTCAATCACAACGCCACTACGATCGCCATAAGGTACTTGTAGTGTATGTGGCTCAATTTTTTCGAGTAGGCCAAGTTCTTCAAACTTAGCAACGATTGCTTTACGAGCAGTAAAACGCTCCATGCCTTGGTATTCAGCAGGGATAGTGAAGGTTAGTTCAGTGTTTTCTGTGCCGTCTGAGTTGATGATTTCTGCTTCTTCACGGATATCTGCATTTTCAGTTAGGATGTTGAACATCACTAAGTTGTTACGCTTACCAACTTCGTAATCGTTAAAATCGTGGGCTGGTGTGATCTTTACACAACCAGTACCTTTTTCCATATCTGCGTAATCATCAGCAACAATTTTGATGCGACGGCCAACGATTGGAAGAATGATATCTTTACCAACAAGCGCCGTATAGCGTTCGTCTTTCGGGTGCACTGCAACCGCAGAGTCACCTAGCATTGTTTCTGGACGTGTGGTTGCTACAACGATGTAATCTTTACCGTCAGCGGTTGTTGCACCATCTGCCAGTGGGTAGCGGAAATACCACATGCTGCCTTGTTTTTCTTTACTCTCAACTTCAAGATCAGAGATGGCAGTGTGGAATTTTGGATCCCAGTTTACCAGGCGCTTACCACGGTAAATCAGATCTTCTTTAAATAGGCGTACGAATACTTCTTTTACTGCTTCAGACAGACCGTCATCCATAGTAAAACGTTCACGATCCCAATCTACCGATGTGCCTAAACGACGCATTTGGCGAGTGATGGTACCACCTGATTCATTTTTCCAATCCCAGATCTTGTCAATGAACGCATCACGGCCATAATCGTGGCGTGTTTTACCTTCTTCAGCTGCAATCTTACGTTCAACAACCATTTGTGTTGCGATACCGGCGTGATCAGTACCCACTTGCCATAACGTATTGTTACCTTGCATACGCTTATAACGAGTTAGCGCATCCATGATTGTTTGTTGGAAGGCATGACCCATGTGCAGGCTACCAGTGACATTTGGCGGTGGGATCATGATGCTGTATGCATCTTTAGTTAGATCGCCGTTTGGCTTGAAGTAACCTTGCTCTTCCCAGTTTTGGTAAAGCGATTGCTCAATGGCTTGGGGATTGTATATTTTTTCCATAGGTCTGCTTTCTAATTCTCAATGGTTGATTGATTATTCGGCGTTCACAGTTAACAGTTGTAACCCTGTTTGACGATAATGTTTGTAACGCTCTCGAGCTTGTTGTTTTAGCCCGTCTTGATGCGGTACAAAATCGATAATCTGATTAAAGTTGACTGCAAATTGCGGTGTCTGGTCGTGCAGGTTGATTAGTACCTGATAGCGATGACGGGGCGGTTGAAAACCGATTTCAACGGGCGCGCCATTACGTGGACCTTCACCTTGTAAATTATGTGGTACAAAACTGCTTGCATCTAATTGCCAAAGGTATTCGTCAACCTGATTGGCTGCCGATTCATCGTTGGTGTGAATATAGACGCGTTGTCCTTGCTGATAAAACTCACCAGCTAGTTTACAGGCAAGTTCATGATGCTGCGGCATACTCGCCGCAACGCCATTTTTAGATTCTTGCATAATATAAAAAGTGACTTTTTTCATCTGTAGTTTTGCGCCAATGACTGAGTCATTTACCAATTATAAATATAACAGCACATAGTATCACAAAGGATAGTGATGAAAAATAGAGTTGTCGGCGGGAATACTGTGTTTTGTGTTATTTACGGGAATTAATACTAAACCAAGTCTGTTCCTTATGTTGAGGGAGACGTTAGAGGGCTAACTCAACCTCGTTGATCTGAATTGTCGGTTCGATGTTAGTATAATTTCTTACATCATCTTGTAATTTTTCGGCGTGAGGAATAAAGGCGGCCATGAAGTTTTCTAAGGTATCGAAATAGTAATGGCACATTGCGACATAAGTTGAATCGATAGTGTTAGATATATCGATACCGCGTTCCACTTTTAGGCCTTTAAATCCTTCTGCGTTTGATAATATCTTAATCGACATTGGCATATGGATATTAAGATAATAGTCAAAATCGAAGTGGTAATTGTCCATTTTTTCATAAATACTAGCGATGTTTATCATGATATAACCTTAATATCCTTATTAATGGTATTAGTATAAATCGTTATACTTTGTGTACTTATTACCATACGCTAACTTTATGTGGCAACCATTTTAGAAACCTTTAATTCAGTATTATTTCATACTAAAGTTGATTAATAAGGTGGGGTTTTAGATTAGTTGGGAATAAAAAAGGCCGCTACAGCGACCTTTTGGATATTGACGATATGAAATTAATTAAGCTTCGTCAGCCTGCTGTACTTCATTTCGTTCTGTACGGTTTAGTAAGAATTGGGTCAACATTGGTACAGGACGACCTGTTGAGCCTTTATTTTTACCACTTACCCAAGCTGTACCTGCGATATCTAGATGCGCCCAGTTATACTTTTTAGTAAAGCGTGATAAGAAACAGGCTGCAGTGATTGTACCGCCACCAGGGCCACCAATGTTGGCTAAATCAGCAAATGGACTTTCAATTTGTTCTTGGAAGTCGTCAGTAATTGGTAAACGCCATGCTTTATCTGCGGCTTGGTCAGACGCATTTAATAATTCATGTGCCAGTGGATTATGCGTAGACAGTAAACCTGTGATGTGATGACCAAGTGCAACAACACACGCACCCGTTAAGGTCGCGACATCGATAACAAGTTCTGGATCAAAACGTTCAACATAGGTTAATACGTCACATAATACTAAACGGCCTTCAGCATCGGTATTAAGTACTTCAACGGTTTGTCCTGACATTGTGGTAATGATGTCACCTGGACGGTAAGCGTTGCTACCCGGCATATTTTCACAACCCGCTAGAATACCGATAACGTTAAGTGGCAAGTTTAGCTTGGCTAATGATTTCATGGTACCAAGTACGCCAGCGGCACCACCCATGTCATATTTCATTTCGTCCATGCCTAAGCCTGGTTTTAATGAAATACCACCGGAATCGAATGTTAGACCTTTACCAATCAGTACAATCGGTTTTGCGTCTGGATCTGGATTACCTTGATAATTAATAATCGACATCTTAGCTTCATTCGCTGAACCTTGTGATACCGCAAGATAAGAGTCCATTTTTAACTCTTTCATTTCAGGCTCACCCAAGATCTGTGTTGTGATCTTGTCACTGTCATCAGAAAGTTGGCGTGCTTGATTAGCAAGATAAACTGGATTACAGATGTTTGGCGGCATGTTTGCTACGTCTTTACATAGACGCATACCACTGGCTACAGCTAAACCGTGAGCAATGGCTTTTTCACTTGTTGGTAAATCACGACGTGAAGTAACGTTGAATACCATTTTGCGTAATGGACGACGCGTTTCTTCTTTATTACTTTTTAGCTGATCGAAACGGTAGCGACTTTCGCGAGCGGTTTCAACGGCAAAACGAATCTTCCAGTAGGTATCGCGGCCTTTAACATTGAGTTCTGGTAAGAAACAAACTGCTTCCATAGAACCGGTTTCGTTTAAGGTATTCATTGTTTTGGTGATAATTTGCTTGTACTGACGCTCATCTAATTCACGTTCTTTACCACAGCCAACTAATAATACACGTTCGCTAAGTACATTTGGTACATGATGAAGCAACAATACTTGACCTGGTTTACCTTCGATATCACCACGACGTAGTAGGGAACTTAAATAGCCATCACTAATCTTATCGAGTTGTTCTGCTGCTGGTGATAAACGACGTGGTTCAAATACTCCGACAACAACACAAGCGCTGCGTTGTTTCTCAGGGCTACCACTTTTTACATTGAACTCCATGGACTCTCCGGTTTCCTAAAGACAAAATCAAATATTTATAACATAATAGGGGGTTATACGTATTTAGTTAATCAAAAACTAAACATTTTCAGATAAAATGGGTGTGCAGTTAACTATTTAAACTGCATTTGTAGCTGAGTTTACCTAATTATGAGCTGCATTTCATACAAAACATTAGTCTAATATAGGTTTTAAGTGATAATTTTCCGATATTTATTTGCTGAGACAGTGAAATCACAAATTGCTGTTTTATTCATCTTATCACTTATCTTTGTGAGCCAGCAGTTCGTTGCACTGCTCTCAAAGGTAATGACAGGTGCTTTACCTGCTAATTTAGTGATGGAGATGTTGCTGTATACTATGCCAGCGTTAGGCACATTAATTTTACCTGTGAGTTTATTCATTGGTATTTTGTTTGCGCATGGGCGGTTGTACGCCGAAAGTGAAATGGTGATCTTAACGGCCTGTGGATATACCCCGAGTCGGATATTAATGTCGTCGTTATTATTATCATCAGTGACGATTGGTCTGGTGGCTTTTAATGCGTTTGTTTATGCGCCTACAGCAGAAGAAGGTCGCGTGAAATTACGCGAAAATATAGATGCTGATGTCGGCTTAGCGACATTGAAGCAAGGGCGTTTTGAGTCGCTTGATGGTGGTCGCGCTGTGGTCTATGTGGAATCTTATGATAGTAATAAATCGCTGCGTAAAATATTTATTGCCAAATCACCCTCGCAGGAAGGGGAGCGTCCTTCTATTGTGTTAGCTGATAAAGGTAACGTGGAGTCTGACGACAATGGCTCACAATGGTTGAAGCTAAGTCAAGGTCTACGTTATGAAGGTGAATTATCACAACGTGATTTCCGTATTGTTGATTTCAGTACTTATCGTGTCTTAATTCAAGAACAAGATGTGCGTGAGCGTGGTCGAAGAACTAAAGCATTACCTACATCGGAGTTATGGAATTCAACTGTATTCGAACACAAGGTGGAACTGCAATGGCGTATTGCCCAAGTCGTATCAATTCCACTCCTCACGTTATTGGTTGTGCCTTTAGCTATGGTTAACCCTAGACAGGGACGTTACGCGAAACTGTTCCCTGCGTTATTAATGTTTTTAACTTATTTCATGTTATTGAGTGCGGCGCGTTCGTCGATATTGGATGAAAAACTACCGTTATCAATCGGCTTTTGGCTTGTTCATTCAGGGGTGCTGGCTTTGGCTATTTCGTTTAATTTAGCCAATTTTTCTTGGTACCATCATCTAGTATATAAAGTGAAAATGCGTTTATCTCGAGGAAATAAGCAGTGATTAAAATTTTAGATATCTATATTGGTAAGGCTATTTTATTTGCCACTATGATCTGTTTGTTTACCCTCGTTGGTTTATCTGCGGTGATTAAATACGTCGAACAATTACGAGCGGTCGGTCAGGGAACATATGGTTTAGTTGAAGCGTTAATATTTGTGATGCTGAAAATGCCCCGCGAAATTACTATTTTTTTTCCGATGGCGGCATTACTCGGTGCGTTGATTGGTCTAGGAGCACTCGCAAGTTCGTCTGAATTGGTGGTGATTCAAGCTGCTGGTCAGTCACGTTTTAAAATTGTACTTTCAGCAATGAAAACGGCTATTCCGATGATGATAGTGGTGATGTTGATGGGGGAGTATGTTGCCCCTTATACCGAGCTAAAAGCCGTTCAATTACGTGGTGAGTCTATTTCTGGTCAATCAATTATCCGGGCTCAAAAAGGGGTCTGGGCGAAAGATAAAGATAACTTTATTAATATCGGCAAAGTGAATAACGGCAGCGAATTACATAATGTCACGATTTATGAATTTTCAGAAAGTCAGCGTTTAGTTAAAACGACCCAAGCTCGTAAAGCGATTTATACAGACAAACACTGGGAATTAACGGGCATTAATATTACGGATTTCAAAAATGATAGTATTACAGTGACAAAGCAGTCTCAATTGCGTTGGGATTCAACGCTGACACCAGAAAAGTTAGATGTGGTAACGATTGATCCCGAGGATTTATCAATATCAGGCTTGTACTCTTATATCACTTATTTAGACAGCAATAAGCAGGATGCAGCAAGTTATGAGTTAGCCTTCTGGCGGAAAATATTCCAACCGATATCGATTGGTGTAATGGTCTTACTGGCGTTGTCTTTTGTATTTGGACCACTCCGAACGGTTACTATGGGCGCACGTATTCTAATGGGGGTGATTGCTGGTTTTACTTTCTACCTCGCGAGTGAAACCTTTGGCCCGATTAGTTTAGTGTACTCGTTACCGCCGTTTCTTGGGGCGGTTGTTCCTAGTGCCATTTTTACCTTCATTGCGATTATACAGTTAAGGAAACATGGTTAACGTGCGAGTTTAACGTTACTGAATATGATGTATCTCTGGTCTGTAGATACAAAAATGGCAACCTATTGGTTGCCATTTTTATTGCTGTATATAAATTCAGCATTGATCGTTAAGCCTAAATTCAGATAATTATTTTTGTTTTAGCTTGTCAGCGTACCGCAGTAATGAACCGTTTTGATCTTTACTTAAACGTAATACATTGCAGTTCGACCAGTGATCTTGAAAGGCTCTATTTTTAACATCAAACGGTACTTGTAAGTTACCTAAACCACATGCTGCAGTGGCTAGGCGGATAATCGCTTGAGTTAAGCTAATTGCGCTGCCATCGGTATTTTGTACGCGTAAACGCCACGCACGCATACCAACTGTTTGACCGCCGTGTGTCCAAAACCACAAATAGAATCCTGCTACCGAGCCCCATACTAATATCGCAAACCAAATTTGGCTGCCTGCGTACGCCGCACTATCCACATAACGGCCAGCAATATCGACGATGCCGGATGCAATTAATGCTTCTGCAATACCAAGCCCTATTGCACTGGCAATCGCAGCTATACCAATAACAATAAGTGCGTCATACACAAGCGCACCAATACGCGGGCCAAAAGTGGCAATGGATGCCGTTTCACCTGTTTCAATTTTAGGTGCGTGTTTTGGTTTTCTGAGTTTGTTTTTTTTCGCCATTATGAATCCAGCCATGTCTTCAGGGTTATCTCGAAAGTGGAAACAGTGTAGCAAAAAAAGTAAGTCTTAGTCGTACTAAATAGTCAGTGCTGGTGGACATCAACTGATATACGGTAAGAGTAACAGCACTGATATTTAAGGTTTTGAGTCTCTGTTACACCTTAGTATCAAGTTTAAGTTGCACTTTGCTTTAATTTTGAGCAGTTGATTTTACGATCATTAGAAACGGCTTGCTTGGCATCGTTTGCTATGTATAATACTGACCTATGCCCGAGTGGTGAAATCGGTAGACGCGGTGGATTCAAAATCCTCTTCCGAAAGGAGTGACGGTTCAAGTCCGTCCTCGGGCACCATATTTAAGTAATAGAGCCTCAGCTAACGCTGGGGCTTTGTTGTATCTGGCACAATCAAAAGCTTACCTCGTATTTCCTTAATTCATATCCCTAAAAACACTCCCCAATAAACTTAACTTATTACCCTTAGAAAACTTACCCCTGTCCATATCCGGTACTTTCGCATGCAGAATCTGTGCGCAAGGCAATCCAAGTAAATCCAACACTGTCCTGTACTTTAAGGTTTGTTAGTTTTGCTGGTGGTTGTCAGTGGCAGTATTAGCATGGGAGTAGGTTAGAGGGGATTCCGGCCTTTTACGGTCCTCTTCTTGTCCTTTGGAATTGGTATGGGTAATCGGTGGATTTATTAATGATTAATACGGTTGACATGTATTTGTCGATATTGTCTCTATGATTACTTATAGGCTCTAAATAATAAAATGACGAATACGGTAATGTTTTAGGGGAGTGATGATAAAAAGATACCTCAAAATTAAATTTTTGAGATATCTTAAGCATGAAATTGAAATTATTGCGTTTCAGTTACACTTTGTTGTATTAGTTTGACTTGCTGATCTTTTAAGTGCTGAGGGTGGTATGGACCTACTGGTACTGAGTAAATAAAACGACCATTGGCTTGTTTCGCATACTTTGTATAGTCAGCAGCGGCTGTATTGATCGCGGTAACAATAGCACTTGCGATCAGTCCAGCAAGGCCGCCACCACTATTTCCACCAGTTAAATCAACAACCACAGTCCCGGTATATTGCCATAATATTTCAGACGTTTTCGTTGATTTAATTTCCGCATCAATTGATACCGTTAATGAGGAAGCAACAACTGCATATGACGTATCCCACTTTTGTATCTTAGTGAACAAAACCGCGTCAGCGCCAAAATATTCTTGGAACTTACCTAGCGGCATATCATAAACTAGTTCTGAATCATAAATACCTTGCTGTTTTAAGACCTCTGATGTCAATTGATATGGAAAAACATAGAAACCTTGAAAAGCCATCGGCATCTCTATCGTTGTCGCATAGTAATCTTTGGCATCAGCAGCTGTACTAAGGTTCATTGGCGGCATAATTAATAATGACTTCGGCTTTTCCGTGTACATACTAGGAAATTCGTCAGCTTTTGTTACATATATCGGTGTTGCACAACCACTTAAATAAGTTGCAGATATAAGTGTAACTAACATCAATTTTAATAAACGTTTTGGCATTTTTACTATCCTTGTACTTCTGCTTTCTTGATTAAATTATCCATGAATACAGCTGATTCCGGATATACTTCTTTCTCTTCATGGAAAAAGAAAACTGCTTTCTCAGTATTATTAGCCTGCAAATAAATATATCCAAGATTAGCATAAACACCCGGTGGGACTCTCAATTTATCCAGCTTAGAATTGGTAATAATATCTTCTAGCGTACTTTTCCATTCCAGTGACGTATCAGCATTTGTATCTTTTTTCATGGCGTAAAAGTTTTCAGAATAATCACCGTAGCTATACATTTTATTTTTTGTTGTTGCACAGCCAGTGGCTAAGATGGTGAATAAAACAATCACCGGTAATTTTAATTCCATTTTATTTATCTCCATTTTATTGTAGTTTTGGTATATAAAATTCTTTTTCATGGCCGTCACCGAGTAGTACAGCACGTTTAACTAGCACTTTTCCTTCGTGTTTAATGACAACGAGATGCTTCCCTGGCATTACTTGATACTGATTTTTAATACCCGTTTTATTAATTGTGAATGGAGTTAAATCATCAATATAAACTTGTGCTCCTTTTGCTTCACCAGTGAAATACAAATATGCGACAGGCTCTGATGTAGATGTCCCTGAGTTGTATCCACATGCGGTAATGAATGTGATAAATAACAATATAATTATATTTCTCATTACTTAGCCCTTCTTAATTTCTTGAATGTAAAGATTGGTGTAATCCTGGGACTTAATATATGTATCAATGTTGCCTTGCACTAAGCTACATATTGAAACTTCTGATTCGGCTGTATCACCAAATGAACTGATGACTTGAATAACGCCTAGTTGTTTACCGGGTAAAGTGATATACATACCTGTCTGTGGGTTTTTGACTTTGGTACCCTGTTTCATAATTGAAAATTCAGTACCTGGAGTAATATTCTGAGATTTGCCACCAGATATAATGAGATTATTGTCTTCACTTGCTAAAACGTAAGAACGCCAAGGTTTATCGAGCATATTTTCAATGACATTTGAAGCTAAATCAGTAATTGCAACATTTAATACTTTGTCATTTAAAGACCCGTCATAACCAGCTTTATTACCGACGCCAAACACTGAGCCCGCCTCAGAATAAGCAACGCCTTTACCACTTTCTGAATGTATGATTTGGCCTGTTGTAACATCAATCAAACGGATTTGAACAGTGGCGTTAGCTTCTTGTTTTTTCACTCGTGAAAAAATACCTACATCACTAACTTCTTTACGGCCAAACTCCGTAATTGAACCGACAATAATAAAGTCAGCTGCATTTTTAAGTGTTGAATTACCGCCCATCGTTAGTTCTTTTTGTATTTGAGCGAGGTCAGCACGCTCTAACATGATAAATTTATCCGTTTCGAATAATTTTGCCGATAGAATATCCATTGCTTGTTTACCAATGCGATTATTATTTTCATCAATAAAGAAACCTTGTCCATATGTGGTTTCATTTGTGAAACGGCCAATCGCCACTTTCCTCTTAAGAGATTTTGAGTCTTGGATGTTTTTACTGAGTGTTTTACTCACTGATTGAGTTTGTATATCTGTTTGCACCACCGATTTTTTTTCGACAGTGGCACAACCTGAAAATAAAGCAGTAACCAGAACAATTGGTAATACTCTTTTCATATTATCTCCGTAATGATTTTCATTTGTAAATAGGTTGAACTATATCATTGTCATTTAATGTAAAGAAGCTTTGGTACCTATTTAGGGGTTAAATTCTGTTAAAGGGCTATGCGGTGTTGTTATAGAAGATAGATATCATTAAATATGTCGCTCCTGTGCTAATTAAATGCTAAATATATACAACACAATTCCAAATTATGGACAAGAATATCCAACAAGATCCTAGTATTTATCACTACTGCAAAGGCGTCTCAAGGAATTCAAAATCCTCTTCCGAAAGGAGTGATGGTTCAAGTCCGTCCTCGGGCACCATATATCATATGACAAAGCCTCAGCTAACGCTGGGGCTTTGTTGTGTCTAGCACAATCAAAAGCTTAGAGCTTCTTTCCTTGATTCATATTCCCAAAAACACACACGAATAAACTCACGTTATTACCCTTATAAAATTCACTCCTGTCCATATCCGGTACTTTCACATGCAGAATCTGTGCGCAAGGGAATCTCAGCAGATCCAACAGCGTCTTGTTGGGGTGAGAAGTGAAGTTTGAATATGTTTTAATTGTAAGATAGGAATGTCAGAATTTATGAGCAAGTTTAATATTTTTTTGCGTTATTCTCACTTATAAGTTCTTCAGGATACCTAATCGTTGGTTATGTTGATCCTACTAATTTGCCAGTAAATGTTTGGTTTGTATTAATCTAAATTATTTTATCCATATTTTTATTTTTAACAGGGTTATCAAGGGTTAATAAGCTCATCAAAAGTAAATGTCTTGCTACTTTACACATATATGCGGTGATATTTTTTTATACTTTTATGATTGGGGTATTATTTAGCTCAAAAATAAAACTACATAGCTTTGCTGATGCGATCTTTGTTGCAGCTGTATGATATGTTCTATAGCCTAAAGACCCACCTGATTCATAAATATTCCCCCTTTTTAACTCTTCTGTAGCTTGTAATAACATTAAACTATTACTTTATTTCTCGTTTATTTTTATTTTTGTGTTATGTTATAACAATACTTTTCGTTTACATTGATAGATTATGCTGGACTTATCCTCACACCTAAAAGCCTTTTCTATATTGGCTTTGCTTTGCACTTTATATTTGGGTGTGATAACAGTTAGCCATGAAAGCAGTTTTGATGAGGATTACCATCATACACACCAGTGTGAGATGTTTTCAGGATTACAGCTAGGATTAGTACCAGATCTTGCTCTTCCCGGTGTTATACCTGTTAAAGCTGCGGTGTTTATACAGGAAACTCCCACCCTCCATTCAACGCTCCCTACCAACCGAAGAGCGCGTTCACCACCAAGATTCCTAAATTCATTAACTTAAATCATACCCGTTAATTTATATTTTGGAATAATCATGATAGCTAAATCAAAATTGGCTGCACTAGCAGCTTTATGCGCGTCTACGGGCGTTTTTGCAGATCACCACGGTACAGAAGAAACAAGAAACCACCAAGCGCACGTGCATGGTGAAGTGAGGTTTGATATAGCCCAAGAGGGTAAAGATTTGATCTTAGCCATTTCCGCTCCTGGTGCTGATATTGTTGGTTTTGAGCATGCAGCTGAGACTGCCCAAGAAAAAGAAATTCTGAAACGGGCTTTAGCTCGTTTAGAAACACCAGAACATTTATTTTCCTTTGAGCAAGTTGCCCAATGCAAACTCAGCGATAGTTTTATTGAACAATCTCTTTCTGCTCACGATGAAGACGAGCACCATGGCGAAGATAAGCACCATGATGAAGATAAGCATCATGACGAAGATAAGCACCATGGCGAAGATAAGCATCATGACGAAGATAAGCATCATGGCGAAGATAAGCACCATGATGAAGATAAGCACCATGATGAAGATAAGCACCATGGCGAAGATAAGCACCATGGCGAAGATAAGCACCATGACGAAGATAAGCACCATGATGAAGATAAGCACCATGATGAAGATAAGCACCATGATGAAGATAAGCACCATGATGAAGATAAGCACCATGGCGAAGATAAGCACCATGATGAAGATAAGCACCATGGCAAAGATAAGCACCATGATGAAGATAAGCACCATGATGAAGACGGACATGCTGCGTTTGAAATAAGCTATCAGTACTATTGTGAGAATGTTGCATCACTCTCTAAAATAAAAACCAGCTGGTTTAAGTATTTTCCGAATACGCAAGAGATTCATGTCAATTTGCTAATGGAGCAGAGCCAAAAAGTGCTCGAGCTTACAACAACCAATACTGACATTAATTTTTAACTCATTGCATGAATACTCAGCAAGTGAGTCCTAATTTGCTTGCTGAGTATGGGATAACATATGACAGACTTCCAAAGCCCCTTGATTGAAACATCAGAGATATTTGCTATGAGCCAGAAAAAAGAAATGCCAGTGGCCATTGAATTAAAAGATGTACAATTTCGTTGGCCTAAAGCCGACCACATTATTTTAGATATTCCAGCGTTTACGATCCGTTCACAACAACATCTATTTGTGAGGGGACCAAGTGGCTCTGGCAAGTCGACTTTGCTGAGTTTATTGACTGCGATAAATACCCCAGAAAAAGGTCGGATCAGCTTATTGGGCACCGATATTTGTCAGCTTAAACCACGCCAGAGAGATCAATTTAGAGCTGATAATATTGGTTACATTTTTCAACAATTTAATTTATTACCTTATTTAAGCGTGGTGGATAATGTCTGTCTTGCTTGTGAATTTTCCAGCAAACGTAAACAAAAAATCATTACCAAGTATTCATCCGCAAAAGATCCTATTCGCAGAGAAGCTATTCGTTTACTCACCGCTTTAAATTTACCAACGGACATACAAAATCAAAAAGCCAGTCACTTAAGTATCGGGCAGCAACAAAGAGTTGCAGCTGCAAGAGCGTTAATGGGCAGCCCATCTTTAGTGATTGCCGATGAACCCACCTCTGCATTGGATCATGATAACCGAGAAGCTTTTATTAAGTTACTTATGCAAGAAGTGGCATGCAACGAAGCTACGCTTATTTTTGTCAGTCACGACCCCACGTTAGAAAACTTATTTGATCAAACAATAGATTTAGCTCAAATGAATCAAAACTCACAGAGAGAAATATATGCTAACCAGCAAGGAGAATGCGCATGAAAAATCTTCTTCGACTGGCGTTTAATAGCCTGTTAAACCGTAAAGCGACAGTATTACTGAGTATCTTTACCATTGCCATTTCGGTTTTGCTGCTACTGGGTGTTGAGCAAGTTAGAACACAAGCTAAAAATAGTTTTGCTAATACCATCTCCGGTACTGATCTGATAGTCGGAGCACGATCAGGCCAAATTAACTTGTTACTTTATTCTGTTTTTCGTATTGGTAATGCCACCAATAATATTGATTGGAAAACTTACCTAGATTTCCAAAATCATCAAAGTGTTAAGTGGACGGTACCGTTTTCATTGGGGGACTCCCACCAAGGGTTTCGTGTTTTAGGTACAAATCCAGATTATTTTAAACATTATAAGTTTGGCAAAAAGCAGCCACTTACCTTCTCTCAAGGTAAAGCCTTTAATCAACTATTTGAAGCCGTTATTGGTGCGGATGTAGCACAGACACTAGGCTATAAGCTGCAAAGCCCTATGATCCTCGCTCACGGAATGAAAGATGTAGGCTTTACTAAGCACGATAACTTGCCCTTTAAAGTCGTCGGCGTACTTGCGCCAACGGGTACTCCTGTTGATAAAACGATTCATGTTTCACTTGCAGCTATTGAAGCCATTCATGTGGGGTGGGAGTCCGGTGCCTTTTTAGGTCATGCCCCCAGTGCCGATAGCTTAAAAGGCAGGGAATTTGAACCTAAGCAAATTACTGCATTCTTAGTTGGGCTTAAATCTAAAATCCACACTTTCAAACTGCAAAGACAGATCAATGATTATCGCCTTGAACCCTTGAGCGCCATTGTACCAGGCATCGCTTTACACGAACTCTGGTCATTGATGTCTGTGGCCGAACAAGCGCTTTTGATTGTGTCTATTTTTGTGGTGATTGCGGGCTTTTTAGGTATGTTGGCGAGTTTATTAACCAGCTTAAATGAACGTCGACGGGAAATGGCTATACTGCGTGCGTTGGGTGCAAGGCCTCAGCATATTTTCAGTTTGTTAGTGCTTGAAAGCGGCATTATCTGTGGCTTAGGTATTTTACTTGGCATGGGGCTATTATATTTGCTCCTTGCTATGGCGAGTCCTCTCATTCAACAACATTACGGATTGGCAATTAACTTAACTACACCTTCTCACTATGAACTTATGCTAGTCGGTTGCATCCAGTTAAGCGGTCTTGTTATTGGTATTATTCCTGCTATTTCAGCTTATCGCCAATCGTTAAGCGATGGTATGACCATAAGGATTTAAACAATGAAAAACACAAAAAATCAGACCTGTTTGGTCATTTGTAAAGCTTATAAACTCACTCTTGCGTTGAGTTTTTTACTTTTCTCTTTATTTGGTGCAAGTACCTCCTATGCAGAAATGTTGCAATTAAAATGGATTGATCTTGTGCCTGAATCAGAAAGGATTACCAGTGAGCTAATGGTGGATAAATTAAAGTACAGTAATTATAATATGCGGTCAAAGCAGGGAGCTGTACGACCTGAATTAAACGGTAAACAAGTTAGAATTCCGGGTTTTATCATTCCCCTTGAAGGCGATGCTGACAAGGTCACTGAGTTTTTATTGGTACCTAATTATGGATCTTGTGTGCATACGCCTCCACCGCCGTCAAACCAAATTATTTATGTGACGTTTCCTCAAGACGCGCCCGATCTTGACCTATGGGATGTGGTGTATTTAGAAGGGAAAATGAGCACACAACTACGTGAAGTGGGTATGGTTGAAGCGGGATACCACATCATAGGTTCGAGTGTTACTCCTTACCAATAAACTAACCGATCCCGTAAATGTAGTGGTTGAATAGTATTAATCACTACTGCAAAGGTACCTCAAGGAATTCAAAATCCTCTTCCTAACGGAGTGGCGGTTCAAGTCCGCCCTCGGGCACCATATTTAAGTAATAGAGCCTCAACGAAAGTTGGGGCTTTGTTGTTTCTGGTACAATGAACAACTGACGTAATCTTCTCTTAATTTATATCCCTGAAAATATTTCCCAATAAACTCTCGTTATTACCCCTAAAAATGTACTCTTATCCATATCCGGTATTTTCACGTGCTGAATCTGTGCGTAAGGCAATCCCACGTAGTCCCAACACCGTCCTTTGACTCGCTATTGGAATTGGTATGCGTAATTTGACTGATCTATTAATGTGGAAGGTTTCTACTATTTCCCCACTGTATCGGTGGTGTTTAGGTGAAGGTAAGTGCTAGCTTAGTTTAGAGTTTGCTTGTCTAATTTAGTTAGATGATAGGATAACCAATATGGTCCCCTCAAAGTGAGTTCGGCTATAAATACATTATCTAAGGCTGCTAAAACACTATTGGGGGTATCGTTGCCATATTTGAAGAGCTATATGGCAACAATTGGAATTTACTGCAATTCAGTTAAGATTATCTTATGTCGATCAGAACCCGTTAATTGACTTTCACTAGTTTTGGGGTCATAGCTGGTTGTCTGAATAAATAAATCGAACCTATAACCATACTCGAACCAAACACTGTTGTTACTGTGATGGTGGTGCCGAAGGCCATATAATCAAACGCCATCGTTAGAATAGGTACAAGATAGAACAATACACTGACACTGCTGGCTGAATCTTTGCTCAGCATATACAGAAGCAACAAGACTGCACTTGTCGAGACTACGCCAATCATCCATGCTGCAGAAATTATAAACTGTGTTGTCCAATGAACTTCCCAGCCAACCAACGATGAAACAGCCATAAAGATGCATGCAGCGAGAGCATTTTGAATTAATGCTGATGCAATAGGATGAACGTTAATCTGTTTTTGATACACAGAGCCCGTAGTAATGGCCAATACTGCAACAATAGCAAATAGCAGTCCTAAAAATGTAATGTGGCTAACATCTCTTGCACCATATACAGCAATAATTAATCCTGCAAAACCTAATATGAGCGTAAGGTAGCTTTTTAATGAGACATGTTCTTTACTCAGAAATGGTGTTAATAAGGGTTGCAACCCCAGCACCATCGCCACTATTCCTGGAGAAAGCTGATAATTAATGGCAAGAAAGTAACTAGCTTGATAACACACCTGTAATAGAAAACCGGACAATAATAGTTTTATTAGAACAGGGCGCTGTAATTTTGCCAATGAAGTAAAGTGTGATCCTCGCCAGAAGATGGCAATTATGGTGATTAATACGGATGCACCAGTGACCCGTAATGTAAGGAATGACCAGACCGATGCATCTTCTAATCCCATTTTTACGAAAATAGCGCCACTACTCCACATGAGAAGAAAGAGTATTGGTGAGAGTTTTTCTAGATTTAGCATCGCTCTATCCTCTATGTTAGGCTGCCCAAGAATTAATCGTAAAGCGCTCGTTCATTTCACGGTGCTCGATTAGGTAGCGTTTCATTTGTTGGCTTTTAGTTACAAGATGATCATCGTCGGTACGTTTAGCCGCTTCAATTAGCCAGTCATATGCTTCACGAACTGGTAGCTTGTGTGTGAAATGGAATTTAGATAATGTGAAAACAAGGTCTCGGAATGTATGTTTGTTCATCAACTCGGACACGTTCGTGATAATTTTTTCTTTAGTTATTTCATTTACTGGTTCACGCGAAATATAAGTTGGTTGAGCTTCAAAGTCGATATCTGCATTTTGGTTGAAGATGACTCTTTCATCGATACCATGCTCTAAAACGAAGTCAAAGCATAAGAACATCCGGCTGTTGGTCGAAAAGTTAATGGCAGCATGATCTATTGCTGCATCAAGGAACCATACTTCTCCCGGTTGCATTTGGAAAACGCCAGTTTCATCAGAGTGGAAAGATTCTAAATTTTTTTCAATAGCGATAAATACGCGGTAGTAGCGAACATTTTTGTCTAGTTCTACAAAATCACGGTGTGGCATCACCATGCCATCAATCAAATTTCGTGCTCGTACCATGCGAAGGTATTTAGAATTGAAGACTTCATTAATTAATCGCTGAATGGTTGGACAGCTATCCATGTATTCAGTTGGGAGGCAAGTTTGTGCATCACGATACTGAGAATCTTCTGCTACACCTGATGCATTATACAAGGATAGATTTTTCCAATATCCTTGTCCGAACTCATCGTATTCTTCTCTTTGCTTTGGAATGGCATTAAGAAAATTGATTTCGTCACCTAATTGACAGTCGTTTTCCCTGATGTTTTCAACTACCGTGTTACTTGCTGGTGAATTATTATTTTCCAATTTTTTTTCGATAAATTGGAAACGTGATAAATCGATTTTACCAAGGATGTGCGAAGCCATAAATCTGTACCTTTTTGTATTTGTTGGTTTTAAATTGAGGTGGTTTTTTTCAACGGCTAAATTAGCATTGCAATTTGCATTACAAAAATTAATAATGATGATGAGTTAAATCACAAATATTGATACAAAGGGTGAAACTATGAACTTCGACACATCTCAGTTAAGAGCTTTTGTGACAGTGGCAGAGCTTAAGAGCTTTTCAAAATCTTCTGAGCGTTTGTGTCGAGTTCAATCTGCAATCAGCCAGCAGATTCAGAAGTTAGAAAAACAGGTAAGTGCGGTTTTGTTTATACGGAATCGCAACGGTGTTAAGTTGACTGCTCAAGGGGAGCAATTACTGCCCTATGCAGTAAAAATGCTGTCTATCAATGACGAGGCTGCTTCGGCTTTATGCGAAGATCAACCTAAAGGTTGGTTACGTGTAGGCACGTCAGATACTTACGCCACCTGTTTTTTGAAAGATATATTGATGTCGTATTCAGAACGCTACCCTGGGTTACAAATTGAAGTACATTGTGGTTACAGCGAATCTATTTGGTCTATGTATGAAAAAGGACAGTTAGATATAGTGCTGACACAATGTTGTCCAAGTCATATCAATAGTGAAACGTTATACATAGAGCCCTTGCTGTGGATGTGCTCGCGTACGTCTGATGTCTATAAAAAAACACCTGTGCCGCTCGCTTTATTCTCTGAAGGTTGCGCTGATCGTGAAATAGCCTTAAATGGGTTAGTACAAGTAGGGAAAGATTATACGGTGGGTTTCCATAGTTCCAGCCATGCTGGTATTCTTGCTGCTGTATCATCGGGGTATTATGTTTCAGCAATACTGGCGAGTACATCTAATCAGGATTTCAAAGTCTTAACTGAAACAGATGGATTTCCGCCTTTAGGTAATTTAGAAATTTCGATGGCGTATAATGATCATGCTGATAATTCCCCTGCTCAGATGTTTGTCTGTGTTGTGAGGGAGTATTTCCGTTGGTCCCGCAGTCGTCAGCACCATTTGAAAGTTGTTTAATTGATGGCTATTTATTGTTTACGTCGGCCAATATGACTAAAATTCCGCAAGTTCATAGGCTAATTCACGGTTAGCCGAATGTTAAGTGTAATGATCATCAACCTATATTTCCTTACGTTATACCTCTACAAATTCCCCCCATAAATTTAACTATTACCCTTAGATAATTTACTCCTGTCCATCTCCGGTACTTTCACGTGTTGAATCTGTGCGAAATGAAATATTAGCAGATCCAATTAACACCTATACTTTGAGAGTTGCTCGTTTCTCTGGTGGCTGTATTTGCATGGATTTTGGTTTAGTAGTTATTAAATATATAAATTTTGATTTTAATGTGATTTATTGTGTACCATGCCCTTTGGTGGTAGTTTGGTTTCTTCAATTTTATTCGCTAACGTATCTAACTTATAAATATATAACATCAAGCAGGACGCTATGAAAAAGATATTATTCCTAAGTGTATTATTGGTTTCAAATGTTACAAATGCAGAACTCAACCTTGATTATAGAGCTTATAATACACCTGTTAATTATAACTTCGCAGAAGTCGAAGTTGGCTATAAAACTTATAAAGCTGATGGCAATGAGGATAATATGAAAGTCATTTCTATCGGTAGTGAATTAATGCTTAATGAAAAAGTGATAATGAAGTATTCATTTTCAGGTGAAGAAATAAATGATTTAGCAAAAATTCTAACTTTAAATATGGGGTTATTGTATCGAATCTCACTGGCAGAAAAAGTCGACGTTGTACTTGGTGGTGAAGTTGCATTTGATTGGTTAGCGTTAGAAGGTACCGATACCGATACTGATTATAGCTATGATAATTATGACATAGGTACTCATCTTGGGCTCAGGTATGGTTTTACCGATAACGTTGAAGGCGTAACACAAGTTATTATATCTGATTCATCTTCGTACTCATTAATAACAACACTCGTTACCACAAAACTATCATATTATGTGACCAAAAATGTTGGTGTTGGTGCTTTTTATACTGCAGGGTTTAATGATAAGTTTGATAGTACTTATGCTGGTGCTAATATTAAAGTTAGATTTTAATTAAAATAACAATCAAAAACTTACGCTAATTTCCCTTTGTTCGAATCCCATTTCTCCCTCCAATATAAGCTTCTTCGATGACAGCTATATGTATGTTATATAATTGTGATAAATACCTCTTTATTAGTGACTACCTATATCTAAATATGTAATAAGGAGTATTTTGTGGTTTTACGATATATTTTTTGGGGTTCGGATGTTTGTTTTACAATCAAAATATAGTGTTATGTTTCAAGAAAATGGAGACTTGAAGGATCAAGTTAATGATTTAAAATTGCAAAATAGAAATTTGGAATTAAAAAACCAAGGACTATCTGAGCAATTGGATAAAGCATTGAATAATCCTGATATCGAATTTAAACATATGCTTCTGAAATGTACTATTGAGTGTATCAACCATGTCGAAGGGGTTAGGGAAACCGTATTGTCTTCATATCAAGCAATTGAGTTAGAGAATCAATCGAGTGACAATATTAAAGAGTTACTTGATGTTTCAAGCCATTCTTTAAAGCATATCGTTTCTGAAATGCAAGACTTAACCCATAAAATGATGGGGATGACAGATAATATTTCTGGACTGTCAAAAATGGCCGCGAGTATAAGTGCGTTCGTTTCGACAATCTCAAAGATTTCGGACCAAACTAATTTACTTGCGCTGAATGCTGCCATAGAAGCTGCACGTGCTGGCGATGCTGGAAGAGGATTTAGTGTTGTGGCTGATGAAGTTAGAGCATTAGCCAATAATACCAATTCATCTGCAAGCGAGGTAGCTGAATTAGTGAATGGTATTATTGAATCGACGTCTGAGACAGTTGGTTCAGTAAATGATATCCAAAATAGTAATAGTCAATTATCAGGAGGTGTCGAGAAATTAAATGATGATTACACTTCGATTGTGACCCACTGCACTTCAATGAACCAAACAATTAACCATGCTTCATTACGCACTTTTATTCAGACTGTGAAATTAGATCATATTGTTTGGAAGGGAGAGATTTATGCCGTTGCATCGGGTGTTAGTAATAAGTCAATTGATGACTTTACAGACCATACTATGTGCCGATTAGGCAAATGGTATCAAAGTGTGGGGGCTGAAATTTATGGCAATACATCACCGTTTAGAAAGCTAGATGAACCACATCGAGAAGTGCATAAAAACGGAGTTGAAGCTTTAAGCTTAATATTTAACGGTGAAAAAAAACGGGCAATTGAACATTTACTCGCTATGGAAGAAGCGAGCAAAATGGTGATGAACTATCTTGATGATCTATCAAGTACTTGGTCTCATTCTACCTAACCTTATACCCGGCACTTTTCGGTCCCAGTCCTGTTTATTCAATTAAATTTTTTAACCAAATATGGCGTTGTGAATTACGATTACGGGTATGCCAAATTTTTACTATTTCAAAAGGAGATACTTCAAAAGGTGCTGGGGTCTGCGCGAATTCTTTGAATAATGATTTCGATAGTTTTGAGGGCATTGTCACTATAATATCAGTGCCTTTAATTAAAGAGGCTAGGGCGCTAAAACTTGGTGCACTAGCCACAATTTTTCGGTTTGCACCTAAACGTTGCAAGTCCATATCAATATCTGTTTTCTGCGAGTTATTAAATGACATTATGGCATGCGGTAATTGACAGTATTGCGCTAATGTTTTTGGGGCTCTCTGATACTCGGGATCGTAAAAACACACTTCTCTATCACTGAATAGTGTTGTTTGTACTAGATCGAGTTCACTGCTATCTAAGGTTGGAGATAGCACTAGATCAACCTCTCCTGAACGCAATAAACTTGCCCACTGAGATTGTGTTCGTGCAGGGGCAATGTGCAATGTACTCAATGGTGCTTGTACCCGAAGTTTTTTAAGTAACGGTTTGATAATGGTTTCTATCTCATAATCGCTAGCTGCGATGGTAAAGGTAGAAGTATCTAGCATGGGATTATATTGTTCAGGGGTGGCGAAATCTTGCATTGCGACGACAATCTCACGTGCTTTATCTATCAGTACATCTGCTTTTGGTGTCGCGGTAATACTTCTACCTGATTGTACGAACAAATCATCTTGTACTATCTGGCGCAATTGATTAAGACCGTGACTAACAGTTGATTGTGTTAATTCTAATGTCGCAGCCGCTTTCGTCACTGATTGGCAGTCATAAACGCTGATAAACATACGTAGTAAGCGCACATCTAAGGACGTGTAATCGATTTTTTTCATAGCTGGTATTTAACTCATGATATTTATTAATCCAATGTGACTAATCATAATCGTTTTAATCTCACAACAACAGATGGATATTTCACTATGATATTAAAACGTACTTTAGTTACAGCGACACTTAGTTTGGGATTATTGCTAGCGGTGCCGGGCTTTGCTCAAATCAAGATGATAGACGAACAGACAGAACAGTCTGTTGAAATAGCGCAGGGATTTTATTTCGATGTCATTAAGTATCGAAACCTTAATAATTTCTCTCGATATGTAGGTGAAACATACTTGCAGCACGCTCCCGCCTATGGTGACGGTCCTGCACAGCTAATTTCAGCCGTGGCGCTAGAGTTGACGAATGATCCTGGTGTTAAGGTAGAAATTTTGCGTACTATCGCAGAAGGTCCTTATGTTGCAATTCATTCAGCATGGACGGCAACCAGTGGCGATGTGTATGTCTATATCGATATTTGGCGTACAGAAAAAGGGAAGTTAGTCGAGCACTGGGACCATTATCAGAAGGTGCCTACAGAATCAGCGAATAAAAATACGATGTATCAAGGTCCTGACGCTGATATATATTCGCGACAGAACAAAGAGCAAAACAGAGAACGTTCACTGGCACTATTAGCGTCCTTTAATAATCCATCAAATGTATCTGCTGTTGATAATTTTGTTGCCGAGCAGTATATCCAACATAACCCCTATGTTGCAGATGGTCCGAAAGCGCTTGTTGATTATTTGAAAAGCTTGGCCTCTGACGGTGTTCGTTTAAAAACGGAGATAGCTAAAACGATAGCGATGGGCGATATGGTTCTCGTTCATTCACGCCAAACTAACCTCGATATTAAAAGTGACCTAGGCACAGGCTACATCGATATTTTTCGCTTTAATGACGAAGGAAAAATAGTAGAGCATTGGGATATAGAAGAAAAAGTTAGCGGTAAGTCTAATAACGACAATGATATCTTTGGTTACTCTAAAAAATAGACTTTTCTTGAACAGGTTTATATACACGACTATTTTAAATTCTAACTCAGGATTTCGAATGGTCGTGGTTATATGTCAGTGGGATAGAGGTATGTTTAATAAATTTAATGGACATAAATGTAGATTAATCCTAATTGTTATTGATTCTCATTAATAATTGAGTAAACTGAGTGTTATGTTATAACATAACCTCGAGGCAATAATGAAACAAGGCATCCACCCGGATTATCAAAAAGTCGCTTTTCACGATATAGCAGCAGATAAATATTTTATAGTCGGTTCAACGTTGAAAACGAATAGAACGGTAGAAATTGACGGTACAACATATCCTTATGTGCCACTGGATGTATCAAGTGAATCACATCCTTTTTATACGGGTAAACAAAAAACGATCCATAGTGATGGTCGTGTGGCACAGTTTAATCGCCGATTTGGTGGATTAAAGAGCCAAAAGGAGGTTTGATATGAAGGTTTTAAGCTCACTTAAAAGTGCTAAGCAGAGACACCCTGATTGCCAGATTGTGAAACGTCGTGGTCGTGTTTATGTTATCTGCAAAGCCAACCCTAGGTTCAAAGCTGTTCAGGGCGGCACCAAAAAACGATCTTGAACCTTAACACCACTGACAGCAAGTCATCTAACCAGATTAAAAGATTTAGAACTACTGTAAGGGGCTAAGGAATTAAAAATCCTCTTCCAAAGGAGTGGTCGCTCAAGTTTGTCCTTGGCATACATATCTAAATAACAAAGCCTCAACTTATATTGAGGCTTTGTTATATTTTAATTACGACCTGCAATAACACCCCCGTCGACATCCCAGATTGCACCTGTTACCCAGCTTGATTGATCTGATAGTAAGAAACAAATACTGTTGGCAATATCTTCTGGTGTACCTACACGACCGATTGGGTGGAATGCGTTAAAACTTGCTAATGTCGCATCCATATCTTCAGGACTGATAAATGTCTCATATATTGGTGTTTTTACTACTGCAGGCGATACTGCATTAACGCGAATATTATGTTCGGCCAATTCCATTGCCATATGTTGAGTTAAGGCGTGTAACCCTGCTTTTGCCATCGAGTACGCAGAAGAAGGTGTGGCTTTAATTGCTTGTTTTCCCCACATAGAACCGATATTAACCACATTACCACCACCATTTGTGATCATTTTTTTAGTCACTGCTTGGGTGATTTTAAATGTTGCTTTGTTTAATTCGTGGTACTGATCGTAGTCTTGCTCGGTATGAGCGATAAATGGTTTTGGATTAAAGTAACCCGCGGCATTAACAAGGTAACCGATGTTTTTATCCTGCTTGGTTATATTGTTAATAAATTGCGCGACACTGTCTTGGTCATAGAGGTTTAATTGAATGCCTGTAACGTCTCCGATTTGACTAAGTTCAGAAACTGCAGCGTCTAGTTTGTCGATATTGTTACCAACAATTGCAACGGGAATACGTTGAGTTACAAGTTGTTTTGCTGTTTCAAATCCCATGCCACTTGTGCCACCAATGATGAGAGCTATACCTGATTGAGTAAATGTCATTTTCTTTCTCCTAAGATTTTGTATGTGGTAATCTTAGGTGTTAACTCACTTATTAAATAGTAAGTACAAATTGGTTACCTAGGTACTTATTGGTACATCTTTATGAATAATAACGAAAAAATATTTGTAAGAAAAACTGCACCGGAAAATAGCGCAAGAATGGTCGAAAGTATTTATGGCTGTAAATGGTCATTGACTGTCTATCAGTTACTGGCTAATAACATTAACCGCCCGGGTGAAATGGTACGTAATGTGGAAGGCTTAAGCACTAAAGTATTAAATCAATGTTTAAAACGAAATGTTGAATTTGGTATCTTAGATAAAGTCGTCTACAACGAATTACCTCCGAGAGTTGAATATCATGTAACGGAATTTGGTTATAAATTTCTTGATGTTTTGACGCAGCTCGACACTTTACAAGATGAAATTGATAACAAATACAGTACTTGATTCTAGCCGCTATTATTGAGTACTGTCTTCTTTGGCATTATTCAACATAAATGAATCTACTATCTCTGCATATGTGATGCCTAAACATAGACGTCAATGCTACGGCTATGTTTATCTGGTGTTCAATAAATAGAGTGAACCTTAACCGCTTGTGGATAAACCACAATAATTTGATCTCGATGATTTAACATATCTATATTTTCGAATAACATAGCGCTGAATTCTGTTAATAATACTTATGGTAAGTATTATTAACTGTGTCTGTATTAATGTTTTAACAAGGAATTAAGTGGATGAACAATATAGAGCAAGGGCCTAAAAGTCTTAATCGTCGTAAATTTCTTAAAAGTACAGCGGCCAGTGTGGCGGTTGTAGGGCTTGGTGGTTCAGTACTTGCAAATACAGCGAGTGCATCAGAATTAGATCCTGATTGGTTGCCGCATACACATAATAGACATAACAGAAAGTTTTGGAATAAAGTTCAGAAACAGTTTGTGTTAGATAAAAGAACAACCTACATGAATGTGGGTACAACAGGCTCAATGCCAAGACATGTACTCGCAGGGCTTAATCATAATAATAAAGCTGTGGCGAAATACCCATGGGATATGGATGATCGGTTTGGTTCTTGGCCATATATGCTAGAGATGATGACTGATGTAGCATCGGGGTTTGGCGCTGAACACCATGAGATAGTGTTGAGCCGTAATACCACTGATGGCATATGTTCTATTATCAATGGCCTTCACTTTGAAGAAGGTGACGTTATTCTGACTACGCACCATGAGCATATGGCAGCTACAACGCCAATGAATGTTGCTAAACAACGTTTCGGAGTGAAAATAGTGGAAGTTCAGCTTCCAGTTTACACTGGTTTTGAAACCGTGACTGAAGAGGATTATGTTGAAGCATTCCGAACCGCATTAAATGAAAACCCGAATGTTCGTCTTATGGTTTTCTCTCATATTACCTACAAAACCGGTACTAAGCTGCCAGCAAAACGCATTTGTGAATTAGCAACGCAATATGCCGTACCAACACTCGTCGATGGTGCGCATTCGATCGGTATGCTTGATTTGGATTTTCACGATATAGATTGTGATTTTTATGCTGGCTCTGGTCATAAGTGGCAATGTGGGCCAGGCGCAACCGGTATTTTATATGTACGTGATAATGCACAACGTTTAAATGAATACTGGAGTGACCGTATTAATCCGCTTTGGATTATTAATTCATCATTATCGCATGCTGATTACCTTTGTTATCAAATGCAGTACATAGGTAATGATAATTACCCTGCGAAACAAGCCTTGGTTGATAGCTGTAAAATGTGGGATGACATTGGTCGAGCACGTATTGAAAAACGCGTGTTAGATTTAAGCGCATTGTGCAAAACATTATTGGCAGAGGCGTTGCCTAATGCGTATATCTTTTCTCCAAACGTTGAGTCGCTGGCGAGTGGTTTAACGACATTTAACCCATTTGAATTAGAAGATGGTGAGCGACTGACTGAGTTTAGAGATCGGCTGCGTAACCACTACGGCTACATTATTCGCACAACTAATTTTAAGCTGTATAAAGAAGATACCGCTAATTCTTATGCTCTAAGAATTTCGACGCATCTTTTCCATGATGAAAAGGATGTGAGAGGTTTAGTCAACGCGATTAAGAAACTATATAGACGCATGACTTAATATCTTAGGCGTCCAGTTAAACTGGGCGCTCTCTTTAAATTAGAGCCGATTAGATAGAGTATATCGATGAGAGTTACAAAATTTAAAAATACGATAAATAATATTTTGTTTATAGGTTCAGCCATGATTTTTAGTCAAGGTGTCTTGGCTATTGATTTACAAGAGATAAAAAAACAAGGTGTGCTACGTCATATTGGCGTACCTTACGCAAATTTTGTGTCTTATATTAAAAAAGATGACTTTGAATTGTTAAGCGGATTGGATGTAGAACTCGTGAAAGGTTTTGCGGAATCTCTGGGTGTTGAGTACCAATATGTGCCAGCAAAATGGAACAATGTGATAGGAAAATTAACCGGTCAACATGCGCAGTTCCAAAACAATCAAACCCTAATTGGCGATGAATGCGCAATAGAAGGCGATATCATTGCTAATGGTGTCACTATTTTAGATTGGCGTGCTGAACTAGCCGATTTTTCAAATGATTATTTCCCCTCAGCAGTATGGCTCGTGGCACGTTCAGATTCAGATCTACAACCTATTCACCCAACTAACTCTATTGATAAAGACATTAAGAAAGTGAAGGAACTTATTAATGGCAGAGATGTGTTAGCGATGGAACATTCCTGTCTAGACCCTAATTTATATAATCTTTATAGCACGGGTGCCAATATCATATTACCCGCGACTGAACGTAGCTTGAATGAAATGGTTCCGGCGATCCTGAATAAGGATGCCGAAAGTACCTTACTTGATGTTGCTGATACCTTAATTGCGCTAGAAAAGTGGCCCGGTGAAATAAAAGTGATAGGGCCAGTGTCAAAAGAACAAAGAATGGGGGCTGTCTTTAGAAAAAGTTCGCCAGAGCTACGTAAAGCGTTTGATCAATATTTAGATGACATAAAAAAAGATGGGGCTTATCTGCAATTAGTTGAGAAATACTATCCATCAGTTTCTTATTTCTATCGCGATTATTTTAACCACAGCAATAAGTTAGGTAGATGATAAAGTTGAAGCGTAAATTATCCAGTAGCCGTTTAATTATTATTGCTGCGGTATTACTTGCAGCGTATTTAGTGTCTATTTTGGCTGTAACCAATTTTGGCCAGACACGATTGAAAGAGTCACAGCAACGAGAACTTAATCTTAAAGTACAAAGTTACACCAATATGTTGGAATATTTTTTCAATGTGACAAATGATGAGTTAGCAAATCTTGCTAATGATAAATCAATGTTGACTTATTTTGCTAATTTGGCATCAGGCATGTCAATGCAATATGGCTTAGGAGCGAGTTTATTCAACCTTAATAGAGAACTGAACAGCCTCATCGATAATACTGAAATTAGTCAACAATCGGTTTATCAACGTTTGGTACTTGTTGATTATGATGGCACTGTTATTGCTGATACCGAAAAGAACCCTGATACCGCGTTCGATAAGGTCAACATGCCACATATTCACGAACAGAGTTTGACTATTCGTATAGTTCAAGATGGTAAGAGTCCTTATATTCAACTGGTTAAACGAGTTCAATACGCAGGTAAACCGGTTGCGTTTTTGGTGGCGGATTTGAATAGGAAAGTAATCGTTTCACAATTGACGGCACAGGAGGATGCTGATAGTCGAAGCCGCATGGATTTAATTACAGCCGACGGTGATATTTTTATCTGGGATTCATTAACAACGGAACTACAAGCGGATGATAAAAACGTGCTCGCGAATAAAATTTATTTTGAAATGGAGATTGAAAATACACCCTTTAAATTAAGAAGTTGGTTTGAACCCGTCAATGAAAAAGAAATTTTCACTTCGGGTTGGTTTATCGCTGGTCTGTCTTTTCTTGCTGTGCCTGTTGTGTTTGGACTTTTATATACATTCATGATTAATAACGCAAATGTTATTTTAAGAACTAAATTTGAAGAAAGTTATAAACAACGACGGATCTTATCGACTCAAAATCAATTGTTAATTGAAGAGATTGAAAAAAGAAAGGCTTCAGAACAAGAGTTGGCTTATCAAGCCTCGCACGATGCGTTGACTGGGTTACCCAATCGAAATTGTGGTAATGACAGCTTGGATCAAGAATTAATAAGAGCAAAAAGATCGAATACTAACGTATTAGTCATGTTTATTGATCTTGATAATTTTAAACAGATTAATGATACCTTGGGGCACTCTGCTGGCGATCAGATTTTGATGCAGAGTACCGAAAGATTACTGGATTCTATACGTGATGCCGACGTTCTCGCCCGTTTAGGTGGCGATGAATTCTTATTAGTTATCCCGGAACTGAAAAGCTTGGACTCGGCAACATACTTAGCGGCTAGGGTGTTGTCGTTATTTGATGCTCCTTTTATTTGGGAAAACCAGGAGTTGTTTATCTCCACTAGTATTGGCATGTCGGCATATCCTCAAGACGGTCATAATGTACAACAGTTACTTGCCAGAGCTGATACCGCCATGTATCGAGCCAAACAAGATGGGCGTAATACCTTTAGTTTTTATAATGCGGCGATGAGCGCTGATTTACAGCGCACGTTAGATCTCGATGGCCGATTACGTCAAGCGCTTGCGCGCGATGAACTCGAAATTTACTATCAGCCGATTATTGAGTTAGCATCCAACAAGATTATTGGTGCAGAAGCCTTGATGCGTTGGCATGATATCGAGTTTGGTTTTATACCACCGGATGAATTTATTCCTTTAGCTGAGAAAAATGGCTTAATACACTTACTTGGTGAATTTGCGATTAACAAAGCCTGTATGCAGGCCGCTGAATGGCAAAAGATCACGCCGTTACATATTGCTATTAATTTTTCGAGTGTTCAATTTAGGTTTTGCGATAAGCTGTTCGAGCAAATTAATACTGGATTAATACAATCTGGCTTACCTGCGGATAAGTTGGATATTGAGATCACCGAAAGCTTGCTGTTTAATCATAATGAAGAAGTCGTGACCTTACTTAATAGGCTTCAAACTATGGGTGTTCAGCTCTCGATTGATGATTTTGGTACGGGTTATTCGGCACTGAGTTATTTACAAAAATTTCCCTTTGATAAACTAAAAATTGACCGTGCTTTTCTGAAAAATATGCAGGGTAGTGATTCCGATCGTGAGCTGGTAAATGCGATTATTGCGATGGCGAAAGCACTTAACTTAAAGGTGGTCGCAGAGGGAATTGAAGATCAATGGCATGCGGACTATTTGAGAACAATGAACTGTGAATATGGGCAAGGTTATTTTTATAGCAAAGCAGTACCGGCTAAAGAGTTTGAATTGTTATTACATCAATAAAAGTAGGATTTGGTGTAGACAATTAAAAGGGCGATTAATATCGAGTTGTGCTTTATTAATGAATTATTGGTTTATACAAAATATACGCAATTTCAATCATAAAACGAGATTATAATCATATATGTACATGTTTATTTTCCGCCTAGATTGAAATGTTGCGGTGTCGTTAGAGTATTTTAACTAATTATAATGTATTGTTGTTAATTATCAATATAATCAACGGTTAACAGTTAATCCAAGGACTAGGTAATGCATTTAAATAAAATATTTTTATTGTTGATTTTAGCGCTGATATCGCTAAGTCAGGTTCATGCTACAGAAAACATGGATCCAAAAATCATTAATGGAGAAAAAAGTGGCCGTGGGAGCTGGCCATTTATGGTGGCTTTAGTCTCTAAAAATAGAGACGTATATAGTGGCCAATTTTGTGGGGCTAGCTTTTTAGGTGGGCGCTATATATTAACTGCTGCGCATTGTGTCGACAGCAAAGAAGGGCAAGATTTTGATGCCGTTATTGGTATTTCAGATCTCGCTCAGAATGATGCAGCAGCACGTCGATATAGTGTTAAAGAAGTTTATGTTCATGAAGATTATTGGAAGGCAACTGCTGGTAATGACATTGCAATTTTAGAACTTGAGCGCGAGATAAATTATACAGCCGTTAATTTGGCTGATAGGCATTTACGTAACAGCCTACCAGTAGGTAAAGTATTAACTGTGATGGGGTGGGGAGATCAAGACCCAAAGCCAGGCTTAGATAACATGAAATTTAAGAATGAGTTATACCAAGTTGATGTACCGCTAGTCGAACAAGCGCTATGTCCTGGTGGTGTCAGCTTAAAAGATAATGCATTTTGTGCTGGATACCTTGATGGTGGTTATGATTCTTGTCAGGGTGACAGTGGTGGGCCAATCGTTGTTGCCAGTGCTAACGGATATGAACAACTTGGTATTGTGAGCTGGGGGGATGGGTGTGCAGAAGCCGGAAATTACGGTGTTTATGCTAATGTAAGCCATTTCTCAGACTGGATTTCAGGAAAAATGCAAGGATTCAGCTATCGTCAATCAGAATTTGTTGGGGCTAAACGTCTGGGTGCTTATTCGCATACTTTTACTCTTCAAAATAATACAGAACAAGTGATTAGAACGCTAGACTCTACGATACAAGGAGTTGGCGCTTCAATAACTTCGAATACTTGTTCTGAGATTGCTGTTAATGCCAGTTGCGCCGTGACGATTAATTACACTGTTAGTGCGTTAGATTTTGGTAACGTGTCGGTGAGTATATCGACCGATTATGCGCAAGCATCTCACTTTGATATGGCTGTGTCATATATTGGTATTGAAACTGCGTCTTCAAGTGTTAGTAATATGATTTCTGTTACGAACAGTGGTATATATTCTTCTGCAAATTCATGGTTTAACAATGGTCACTCAATTGAATCTCCAGTATTGGGTAACAATGAGTACTCACAATTAGCGATTACGGGATTAGTTGCTGGGAAGTTATCTTTCAATGGCGATATCTCAATCCAAGAATACGATGATTATTTTAACATATATATTAATGGTCATTTACATCGCAGAGTTAGTGGTATTGAGTCCGATAAATTTACTATTGGCTTATCTAGAGATAATAATACAGTTGTGTTTGAGTATAGAAAATCTTCATATAATTCGTATGGCGATGACCGAATTACTATCAGTAATTTAACTCACTCGGCATTTGGCGAGTCTACAGGAGAGTCTACTAGACCTGATGGTAATTCGACTAATAGAAGTTCTGCTGGTAGCGGCGGCGCTATTAATTGGATTACTTTACTTGTTTTAAGCATGTTAGCGTTATTTAGAAGACGGCTAGTATAATAACTTAGTCCGTTGTAAATGATGACCCAACTATTAGTTGGGTCACTTATTACTTACAAACGACAGCTTGCGGTAATATCTAAACGCGGGTTTATCACGTTACTTTCGACACCATAGAATCCAAGTAAAGTGTGGAATAAATTATCGTGAGAGAAGGTTTCTGTTTTTGCTTTTTCCATTAAGCAGCGTTTATTAATGCCCTTTGCGTCAGCATATTGTTGCGGTAGCCACATGAAAAATGGTACTTGAGTTTGTTCCTCTGGGGCAAATGAGTAAGGAGTTCCATGCAAATATAAGCCTTTCTCACCCAATGATTCGCCGTGATCGGAAATATACATTAAAGCAACGTTATAATCAGCTGAATAGCGCTGTAATTTCTTAATCGTTTCTGCGATCACGTAATCGGTATAGGCGATCGTATTATCATAGACGTTAACGATTTTTTCGTCGCTACAATTTTCAATATCACTCTGATTACATGATGGAGTAAACAACTCTTTTTGTTGTGGGTATCTTAACCAATAGGTCGGACCATGACTGCCGATCATATGCATGGCTATTAATTTATTTTCTTTCATGTTGGCGATTTCATCATCAAATGACTTTAGCATGGCTTCGTCATAACAGGTGGAACCATTACATACATCAGCATATTGGCTGGCATCTATTGTTATTTTTTTAATATTTTTTGCTACTGACTTATCTCCACCATCATTATCTTTCCATAACGTATCTATGCCTGCATGTGTCAATACATCAAGTACGTTATCTTGGCTGTTCGCCCGATTTTTATCATAGTTATTACGGTTTAGGTTTGAAAACATGCAAGGTAATGAATGTGCTGTTGCCGTGCCACAAGATGACACATCTTGGAATGAGATAATGCCCATATTTTGAGTATAAGGGTTGGTATTACGTGTATAGCCATTGTAACCAATGTTCATTGAACGTGCGGTTTCACCCACAATTAACACCATTAGCGTTGGTTTACCATTGACTGCTGCTGGTAGTACTGCATCTGTTCCTTGCGCTTTATAAGCTAGCTTTTCGGTAAACACTTCTTTCTTTAGGTATTTAACACTATTAAAAATATGTGCAGGTACAATCATTTTATTTAGGTAAGAATTATTACGGCCGACAGAGGCATAACTTTTATAAAAACAGGCGGCGATTAAGAGTAATATGAGAATGGCTGAAATAACCAATATCAACCTTTTAAAAGCACGCTTGAGTAACGGCTCTTGGGTGTTAAATCGAATGAAGGCGATTAATATGGCTGGAATAATACCAACAAACAACAGATAGCTGGACGAACTTAAATTGACATATGACGACATTTCACTCGAATTAGTTTCAATCACATTTTCAATCATTGAATAGTCAAATAGCACACCATATTTTGATGTTGCATAACAAGCTGCTGCGGAAGATACGAGTACAAAAATAAAGAATGGCTTGGCAAAATAAGGGATCGCAAATAACGAAAAAATAATGATAAACGCACAACTTAATAATACGGGCGCAGTATAAACAAATAACCAACTGCTAGTATCTGCCGTGATTTCAATTAAACGCGAGGTGATAGGCGTATTAAGCACGAAGCCGAAATATAACGAATACAGCAATAAGAATTTGGTCATACTGATATCAATACGAAAATTACGTAATGTTTTGACGCTAATATTAATATTCGAAAATGTACGATTGTGTTGAGCGTTGAATATGTTCTTCATCTTTATAGCATCACTATCATAAACCAAGTGAATACAGCTAAGCACAAGGTAACAAACACGGCTGCTGAGCCTATGTCTTTAGCGCGGCCACTTAATTCGTGATGTTCAGTGCCTATTCTATCTACAATTGCTTCAATGGCAGAATTTAATAATTCAACAATGAGTACGAGTACCAGTGATGCCACAAGCAGTATTTTTTCAATATTAGTGATGTCTAATAGCAGGGCTATGGGCGTGAAAATGATCAGTAATAGCAATTCTTGCCTGATTGCCGATTCGTATTTGAATGCAGCTCGTAAGCCTTGCCATGAATATCCGGTGGCTTTGATAATTCGCGTTAATCCTGTATATCCGGGCTTTCCTGCGTTGCTTATCACATCAGTCTGATTCATTTATTCATCCATCTTAATCTAATTGAAACAATTATCTAAATTAGAACACAGTGGCAGGGGGATATGTTGTAAGGCATAGTAAGAAGGTGTCAACGGATGTAAGAGGATGTAGAGAAATGTAAGAAATATAGTGGTTACAATTTTATCACTGACACACATTTAATGTTTTTGTATTGTTACCTTGCTGTGTGTTCGGTAGTATCGAGGTTTATGACAACATAATGTATTGGATGAACAAAATGAAGAAAACCCTGTGTGCAGCGATCATTATATCGGCTGCTGGATTATCAGGCTGTGCGTCGACTGAATCAACGCAACAAAATGTTCATAATACCAATGATGTTGAAGTTATGGATGAGGCTACGTTGGCGATACAGAAAGTCAAAGCCCTAGCTGAACATGTTGAGCAGCAATACCAAGAAGCAAAAGAACAGAACTATGTTTACTTTGCACCAGATAGCTGGGGAGATGTAAACTCCGATGTCCGAACGATGCGTACACTGGTCGCTAGATTTGATCCCAATGACCAAGGTTTTTTTGGTGGACCTTCGGAAAGTAAAGTAATCGATAAAATTGAAGACGCGCAAACATCATTAGATAAAGCCGTGCGTATTAAACAACTGGTATCGGTATTTTTAGCACAGCAGTTAGCTGACATTGAATATTTGTCACCACAAGTTCATGGGCAATGGCAAAATTCATTAAATGATATTAATGAAAGTACGGCTGATTTAATTGCTGATATTGAAGATGATGATTCAACTGATGGTTATGAAAAACGCAGTATGGCAGTGCAAGCGCGTTTATTAAAACTTGAGATCCGAATTGTTAAAAGTAATTACTACACGCCATTGGTAAAGAAAATGAAAAAAATGGATCAAGACCTGATCCCACAAACATATGCTCAAATACAACAGAGCGTGCAGCAGTTGAATGATGCGATTATGCTTGCTCCGCGAAACCAAGATACTATCGAAAATATAGTGACTAAAGTGGAAGATGATTTACGTCGCGCCAACAACGTCACTACAGAAGTAAAGTGGATCAACAGTGTTGATCGTTCTGACAGTGAAATGATCGCGTTACGCTACCGCGATGCGATTGCAACTGCGGCATTTAATTTATTCTCAGAAGATATTTCTAGCCTAACTTATGTTGAGCAAATTGCGTATTTTCATGATGCATTGCATAATAAATTCGAACAGCAACAAGCCCTTAATAATGAGCAAGCACAGCTAATTATTACCTTAACAGAAAAGGTCAAATTGGGACTGACAGAAACGGATACCTTAACAAACAATGCGGCTATTACAGATTTAGATATTATTTCCAAGACTGCTACCGAGTAGTATCATGAAAATTGAATTGCTTACTCCTCATATTGGGGCGTTGCTCCATGACGTTGATTTAGCCAATTGTAATGACAGTACGTTTGAAACTGTGTATCAAGCTTGGTTTACCCATCAAGTGATCTTCTTTCGTGAGCAAAAATTTTCACCGCAGCAACATTTAACCATTGCCGCCCGTTTTGGGGAATTAGAGCCTGTACATCCTTTTTTCCCCCATGTAGAGCAAGCACCACAAGTCAGTATTATTGAAACCGTTAGCGGTAAACCACCATTAGAAAGTTTTTGGCATACTGATTTAACCTGGCGAGAGAAACCTTCTAAAGCGTCTATTCTTCACGCGCAACATGTGCCTTCTTGCGGTGGTGATACTTTGTGGTGTTCGATGAGCGCTGTATTTCGGGATTTACCTGAACGAGATAAAGTGCTGCTGCGAACATTATCCTCCATGCATGCATTATTTGCTTTTGATGGTATTGAATCGAGAGATATCACCGAGGATTGGCAAAAAGAGGTGATGGCAGTATCTGCACTAAATCCGCCTGTATCGCACCCTGTAATAACACGCAACCCTGATACAGATGAAGAAATATTATTTATTAACGAGCAGTTCACCCGTTATATTATAGGTATGAATTGTGATGACAGTAATGCGTTATTAGCGAAACTATTTACAATGGCAAGACAACCTGAGTATCAGGTTCGTTTTAAGTGGCAGTCAAATTCATTAGCTATTTGGGATAACCGTAGTACTCAGCATTATGCGGTTATTGATTATGCCGATAGCCCTCGTAAATTACACCGTGTAACAGTCTCGTGATCGTTTTATAGCGGCCTTGTAATGATGTCGGATAAATAACCTGCCCTTGTCCTAATACATTGTATAGATAAACTTCATTTCCCATCGATTCCAGTACTTTAATTTAAGTTAGTTCAACATTTTGTTGTGGCTCCGATGTATTTTATTTTTAGCATTTTGTTTATATGAATTGTAGGTTTCTTTTCATAAATATCATATAAATTTGTAATTAAAATGTAATTTAAAAACTTATGAGTTAACACTTGTTTATGTTTTATTTTAATTGAATTCCATTCTACACGTGTATCTTGTTGTTTTTAAGTGGTTATTATTGCTTTAGTTTAAGTTGGAATGTTTTTCAAATATTGATAGATCATTCTAGTGTACACCTGTAAGCTCTATTTAACTTTTAGGGAGAGTGCTATATGCTTAATGAACTAACCAATAAATTATCGCTGACGTTATTTAATAACGATACATTCAAGGCTTACTTCGCACCGTTTTCAACCAAACCGATCGCCGTACTTATGGGTGATATGCATGCGGCAAGCGTTGTGGGTATAAAGGCTGAAAATAATGATATGTATTCATTAACATTAGCGATATCAGGCAAGGTGAACGAACAATATTTTTCATTTAAGGCTGGTCAATATGTTGAGCTGCAAGTAAAGAAAAATGGCAGTTATATTAAACGTCCTTTTACTATTTCGTCGTCGGTATTGCAGTTACAACAAGATAAAACCATCACTTTAACAATTAAGAAGCAATTTGAAGGGCGGATCACGCCTTGGTTGGAAAATGCGGTCGAGAAAGGAGAGTTACTCGGTATTTCTCCTGCCAAAGGCGAATTTGTATTAAATACGGCGATACCACAAAACCGAAATACGCAAATAACGAAAGAGGTTATATTCATTGCTGGTGGCAGTGGTATTACCCCTTTTCACAGCTTACTGTTATCGCATGTAGTGAATAACCCGAAAATCGATTTCACCCTGCTTTATTATGCTCGAGCTAATCAACATGTACTAAAAGAAAACCTTGTATCGTTAGAAGTGGCTCACGCTAACTTTACCTTGAAATTATTACAAAGTGAACGTGATGGACATTGCTCTCAAGCGCATATTAACGCCATTACAACCGATTTAGTACATTGTGATGTATATATCTGTGGCCCAAATAGCATGATGGATAACACACAAGCATTATTAGTCGAGATGGGATTGCCGTTGGATGGATTACACCTTGAGCAATTTGGTCTCGCTAGCTTCAGTAATGTCGATTTAAATGTCGCGCGCAAAATTTCATTCATCACTACTAACAAAAGCATTGTTGTGAATGAAGCAAATCAGAAAACACTATTAACCATTGCTGAGGATAATTATGTTCCTGCGAAATATGGTTGTCGTATTGGTATTTGCCAAGAGTGTAAGTGTAAGAAGGTAAGCGGTGTGGTTTATAACAGCCAAACTAAAACATATTCAGATACTGGTGAAGAAGATATCCAAGCTTGTATCAGTGTTCCAGTGACTGACGTCGTTATTAATTTATAGGGAGAGCGTAATGGCAAAGTTAAATGAACAGCAGTTAGAACGACTGGCGATAGACCTTGATGCTGTGAAAGAAAGGGCTATGAAAGAAGTAGGCAGTGTTGATGAACGGTATATTAAGAAAATTATTCGTTTACAACGAACGTTAGAAATTGCAGGGCGAATTAGTATTGTACTGGGTTTTATGTCGTTATACTTCTGGGGGGTTGGTGTACTGCTATTAAGCGCATCTAAGATCTTAGATAACATGGAAATTGGTCATAATGTCCTGCACGGTCAATATGATTGGATGAACGATCCGACGGTTAACTCCCAAACATTTGAATGGGATAATGCCTGTAGTTCGGAATCGTGGAAGCGAGTGCATAATTACGAACATCATACTTACACTAATATAATTGGTAAGGATCGTGACTTTGGTTACGGGTTATTACGCTTAAGTGATGATTTTTCTTGGCGTTTACGAAATTTATGGCAGTTCGGTACGTACCTTATATTGAGTACTTTATTTCAGTGGGGGATCGCTTTTCACGAGATGGCGGGTGAACGAGTATTCTTTGGTAAGAGAAAAGAAGGCCGTGCGTCACATGTTGATATCGAACGTTTAAAGCAAGTATTTTACAGTAAATCAACGCGCCAAATTTTAAAAGATTACGTGATCTTTCCAATCTTAGCCGGACCGCTTTTCGTGATGGTACTGTTAGGTAATCTATGCGCTAATTTATTGCGTAACTTTTGGACCTCAACGATTATTTTCTGCGGGCACTTTCCTACTGAAGTATATACTTTTACGGAAAAAGAATGTGAGGATGAATCTCGTGGCCATTGGTATTATCGTCAAATTTTAGGTTCGGCAAACTTAACTGGGCCTAGATGGTTCCATATTTTAACGGGTCATTTGAGCTGCCAGGTAGAGCATCATTTATTTCCTGAAGTGCCTGCACATCGTTATGTGGCTATGTCGAAAGAAGTGCAAGTGATCGCAGCTAAATACGGGATTGCTTACAATACGGGGAGTTTCTTTAGCCAGTATGCATCGGTAGTACAACGGGTTATTTATTTCTCATTCCCATTCGGTAAAGTCACGGGTAAGAACACGGCACTTTACCCTCGCTTTTAACGCTTATTAAGGTCAGTGATACTGGCTAGTTAAATGGCAATTAATAAATACGAAAAAAGCCTGACTGTGTGAATAGTCAGGCTTTTTTGTGCGATCAATATAAGTGCGAATATGCGCTATTTATGAAAGCTTGTGCTGTGACTAAGATCGTTGTTATTTCTTAATTAACGGTGACCAAGTCAATTGCGGCCAGTGCTGTGTTTCAGCATACCGGGCCAATTGCGGGCAAGGGTTAACAACATGCGGGTATTGACTGAATAGACATAAAGGCAGATCGTTAATTGAATCAGTATAAAAATAGAGATCAGCAAAGCTCTCGGTTTGTTCTGCTAACCAAGACTCTAAGCGTGTTACTTTTCCTTCTCGGTAGCTGGCAACGCCGAGTACGTTCGCTGAATAATGACCATTTTCAATTAACAGATCGATACCCATCGCCTGTTCGATGCCGAGTTTTTTGGCTACTTTTTTGACAATAAAGCTGACTGTTGCTGATATTAATACCGTGGTAATATTATCTTGCTTAAGCTGTGCTAAGAGTTGCAGGGCTTGTGGAAATACGGTTGGCATAATATATTTTTCTACACATTCATCCACCAAACTATCGACTTGTTCTTTAGGGAGTTTCGCAAGCGGTGCTATTGCAAAGTCGAGATAGGTCGGCATATCCAATTGACCTGCGGAATACTGCGTCATTAAACGCTGATCTTCAATTAGAAATGTTGGATCGGTGATAATTCCTTTTTTGACCAAAAATTGGTGCCACAATACAGAGCTATCCGCACCAATTAGGGTTTCATCAAGATCAAAAATATATAATGCTTGGCTCATGGTATTCATTCCCTTAACTTACTTGTTGTAATTCATTTAAATTAAACAGTAACTCGAGCTGCGAGCCCGTCTTGAATAATCGCTCTGATGAACGGTTGAGTAAATCGACAGTAATATCACAACCTTTTACTGTTACTTGATAGCGGATCACATTTCCCAATAATTGATGGTTTTTAATGATGCCCTGAGTCGGCGCGGAAATATGCTCACCGTAAGTTCGACCCGCTTCACGTACATAAATGGATTCCGGACGGATCGCCAGTTTGCCATTGATTTGTATATTAAGCACATCTTGGGCTTGCTGGGTCGACAATAAATTATAATGACCCATGAATCCGGCCACAAATTCATTATGTGGCTGGGTATAAATTTTCTCCGCACTGCCTTGTTGTACAATAGCACCTTCATTCATTAAAAAGATACGATCAGACATGGTCATGGCTTCTTCTTGATCATGGGTAACAAACACAGTGGTTAGATTAAGTTCTTTTTGAATATCACAGATTTGTTGACGTAAATGTTTACGAATACGGGCATCTAAGGCTGACAGTGGTTCATCAAGCAGTAATATTTTTGGTTGTACCACTAATGCTCTCGCCAGTGCGACTCGCTGTTTTTGACCGCCAGATAATTGATGTGGATGCTGGTGTTCTTTGCCTTTTAGCTCGACTAATTCAATCACCCGAGCCACTTGTTTGCTTATTTCATTTTTGCTCAGTTTTTTCATTTTTAAACCGAAGGCAATGTTATTTGCTACCGTCATATTTGGAAATAAAGCATAAGATTGAAACACCATGCCGATGTCTCTTTTTTGTGGGGCTAAATGGGTAATATTTTGGTCTCCCACCCATATTTCGCCTGCTTCGACGTTATTTAGACCAGCAAGGCTGCGTAACAAAGTTGATTTACCACAACCACTGGGGCCGAGTAAGGTAACAAATTCACCTTGCTTGATACTGAAGTTAATATCTGAAAATACGGTATTACTACCAAAGCTTTTTTGTAGATTTTTTACAGTAACAAAACTCATGATGGTGCTCCTCGGCTAATACGGCTGGCCAACCAAGTGAAAAGAAAGATAAAGGCAAAGTAAGTCATCACTAATGCGGAGGTGAAGTGACCACTGGTTTGGCGCATGTTATATAAATAGATTTGCAGGGTTTCATAACGTGTACCCACCAAAATATTCGAAAATACGAATTCACCTAATAAGAACGAGAAAGATAAAAACAGTGAGGCAAATAACCCTTTCTTCAAATTAGGTAAAATAACCATAAAGAATGCTTGTGCCGAACTTGCACCAAGTAAGTGTGCTGCATCCATCAGATCCGCCAAATGAATCGCTTCAAAACTGTTAGCGATGGCGCGATACATAAATGGCAGCGCAATAGTGAAGTAAGTACCGATTAAGATCCATGGCGTACCAACAATCTGCATTGAACTATCGGCATATATTTGCAGTAAACCCACGGACGATACCACTGGCGGTACGGCAAAGGGTAATAAGATCAGTACATTCATCAGCCCATTTAATTTAGGAAAATAATAAAACACCACAAAGATGGCTGGAATGATCAACACACTACTTAATATCAATGCGCTAATGCAGATAAACAGTGAACGACCAAATGCAGCAATAAAGCGCGGGTCTTGCCATAACTGGCTATACCAACCGGTAGTGAAACCATCGGGTACAATCGTTGCGCCCCAGCTAGAGGAAATAGAATAAATAAACGTTGCTAGTATCGGGATGAATAATAATGTCACCGTACCATAGACAATAAATTTATGTAACGACGAAGAATTAACGTTTTGCATGATAACTCCGGCCAATAAGCAGTTGGTTAATGATGGTAATAAACGCCAGTAATAAGATGAGTAAAACTGAAATCGCGGCGGCTAGATTTGGTTCCAGAAAAATATCCCCCGACACTAAACTGGCAATACGTACTGTGATGACATTGTAGTTACCCGTCGTTAACGCATAAACACTGGCGTACGCTCCCATAGCATTAGCAATCAAAATAATAAAAGTACCGAGTAAGGCTGGAGATAATACTGGCAGGGCAATGTAACGCCAGAACTGCCATGTTTTCGCGCCCAGTAATGCGGATGCGGCTTGCCAATCGTCACTTAACGCATCAAATGCCGGGTACAGCAGTAGTACCGAGAGAGGTACTTGAAAGTAGATATAAATGGCCAGCAGTCCCCATTGACCATATAAATTAAAATCGTCAATGATGCCGTATCTTTTCAGCAGTAATGTTAGTGCCCCGTTAAAACCAAGAATAATAATAAATGCAAAGGCTAGGGGAACACCGCTAAAGTTAGCGGCCATATTGGTAAACGAAATGATCCAATCGCGTAACCCTGAATCAAAGCGGCGCAGTGATGACACGAAGCACGCGGCAATGATAATAGCCACCAAGCTAGACGTAATGGATAACCAGAGACTGTTGGTAAATCCTTGTAAGATAAACGCCGAGTCAAAAATCTCTTGATAATTCTCGAAGCTGAATGCTTCTTCATAAATGAAACTGTTAACCAGTACCCATAACATCGGGGCTATTTGGAACATAAAAAATAATAGTGCAAACGGCAGCAAGATTAATGCAGGTTTGAACTTCGTTAATGCCAAACGCTTATGGTTTGGCTTTGTGGTTGCTACTTGTGTAACTGGGGCCGAAACAGTGTTCATAGGTTTATTTACACTCTTGGACTGTTTGATTAAGCGAGCTAGATTGGTTGATTAATAGCTCAGGTTTTTTGATTAATAGATCCTGATTGTAGGATTTGTCATGGTCGGTTAATCCCAATAATTGGCAAACGTTACCGCAAATATCTGTTTGTTTCATTGTCGTAGGCTGGTGGCTAAAATGTTCACCGATTACAAACAAAGGCACCGCGCGTTCTTCAGGTAATATGCCGCCATGTGATTTATCATTGTTCATGCCATGATCACTGGTAATCATGATTTGATAGCCCGCTTGTAACCAAATATCCATATAGTTAGACAAAATGATATCTACCCGACGGGCTGAATTACGGTATTGGCTCGAGTCCAATCCAAATTTATGCCCTGTATCATCGATGTTCATCGGGTGGATCAGTAAGAAATCAGGCTGGTGCTGTTGGCGTAGATGTTCTGCGTCCAAAAACAACATTTCATCAGGGTAATGATCCAAGTGATAGAAGCAACCATGTTGAATATTTAAACTTGGATCTTGGGTAAATCGATCGCGCACGGCATTGTAAGGTGCGATATTATATAATTCGCTCATCCAATGGTAAGCGGCAGCAGCAGTGGTGAGAGAGGCTTTTTTAGCTAAACTAAATATACTGCTATGGTGGGACAGACGAACAATATCATTATTGACTATGCCACTTTGTGCTGGTGTTACGCCCGTTAATAAACATTCGTACAGCGGGCGTGACATGGATGGTAGTTCACTGATAATCGGATAAAGTGTCGCTCGATCTTGTTCGATTAATGCATTCAAGTAACCCATGCACTCACGGGCTACTTGATGATTAAGACCATCGAGAACAACAAGTATGACTTTATTGTTCATTCAATTCTCGTTATTTGATATGACTTTTTTGCTATTTAATATGGAGCAGTACGTTTTCTTGCCACTGACGTGGTAGTTTGCGTGTGCTTTTTTCCCATGCTTTAAAATCTGTTACCGGGTGTACATTGCTATATTGCTCAGTCGGTAATAACTTTGCTTGGACTGACGCTGGTAAGCTAACATCGTCACGAATTGGACGTGCGTAACCTTTAGCTAAATTGATTTGGCCTTGATCACTAAAGATGTATTCACGCGCCAGTTTTGCCGCATTTGGGTTTTGGGCATATTTATTAATGATGGTGGTGTAACCAGAGATAACCGAACCATCTTGTGGAATCGATACGGTGAAACGGCTACGATCAATTTGATCACGATAGTTAAGGGCATTAAAGTCCCAAAGGATAGCGACTTCAACTTCGCCTTTTTCAAGATTCGCTAAACCGGGATCATTCAGTGATAGGCGACCTTGTTTTGCCAATTCAGCGAAAAATTTAATCGCTGGTTTCAGATTTTTTTCGCTACCACCTTGGGAAAAGGCAGCAGCAAGCACTGCATTATTTGCTTGTGATGCGATGCCCACATCACCCACCGTGACTCTATAATCGCCTTTGAGAATATCGTCCCATGATTTTGGCGGGTTTTTGACTAAATTATTATTCGAGATAAATGAGATGGTACCAGTATAAGCAAGTGCCCAGTGGCCGTCTTTGTCTTTGGCCCAATTTGGAACGCTGTCCCAGGTACTTGGTTTATATGCTTGTGTTACGCCTTGTTTTACTGCTACACGTGCAAAAGCAAAACCAACGTCACCGATATCTGCGGTTGCATTGTGTTTTTCGGCTGCAAATTTAGCCACTTCTTGTGCTGAACTCATATCAGTATCTTGGTGTTTTAAACCATAGATATTATTTAGATCAACCCAAGTATCTTTCCAGTTAGCCCAGCTATCGGGCATGCCGATACTGTATACCGCGCCTTCTTTTTTTGCAGCGACAATCATTGAATCAAGATTGTCATTGGCATTAACGGCCGTTGTCATCAAACTTGCGATTAATGTAGTACTGGTTAGCAACGTTTTCATTATCTCTATCTTCCTAGACAGGTGAGTGAGTTCGCAGCTATGTTATGTCTATTTTGTGACAGCTATTGCTGTTTTTTATGACAGTTTGATGAAAGTGTAGTGACAATAAATTGTTATTTAAATAAGTAGATTATCTTATGTTTTAACGGAAAAGTTTAGTTTAATGCTCTGCTATTCAATGGTTTACTGGCAGGTATGACCTTTCGTTTGTTTATTGTTTAGATTTATATTTTTGTGCTGTATGATTACGAAAATCAGTCGTAATAGAAGGTTGAACTAATAAGGATGTAGATGTTCATTAAGTTTATTAATGTTAAAAACAATATCACTAGAAAAAAAATTGCTATTAATAGCTGGTAGTTTGTCTTTTGTATTTATTATGTTGAGCACAAGTTATTTTTTATATGTCCGTAATAATGTAATCAATGATCGTCGCTGTGCATTAGTACCCCGCATTAATTTTATTGGCTCAATTATTAACGGTTATTATCAGCAATATCTTGATGGTGAGTTAACACTAGCTGACGCGAAATTGAAGGCTATTGATAAAATACACCAAATCAATAAAAACAATGATAATTATGTTTTTGTATTTACCGATGATTATATCTTACTTGAATCCATTAACAATTCTGTCTTGCGTTATCAAAATGTCAAAGACGTCATGGACATTAATGGTGTGAAGCTCTTTCAGTTGTTATATATCGAAGCGGTAAGCAGAGCGAATGGTGGTTATTCTCGTTATTACTATTACTCTACTGTTAACGACATGCGTGAAGAGCAGGAAAAGATCTCCTATGCGCAGTATTTTTCTCCTTGGGGCTGGGTTTATGGTGAGGGTATGTATATTAATGATGTCGATGAGTCTATTCTCAAGATGCTGACCTCACACTAGTCTCGATATTTTTGTTTTGATTGTAATCACAAAACCTCAGCCTGCTGGGGTTTTGTTGTTTTTGACGATTTAGACTGGTGATAAGCAAGATGAAGCAAGTGCGCAATTTGATGAAAATAGTTGCTGTTATGGTTGCCAATGAATGGAAGCACTGGGTAGACTGCTGACTTGATAGTTATATTTAAACATTAAGTTTGTATATAAATAGTGAGTTTGCCGCGACAAGGAGTTGTAAATGTTGGTCTATAGCCTAGAAATGATATGCATTGTTGCGTTTGCGCTCAGTGGGGTATTGGTTGAGTCTAATCGCGGTAAAGATATTGTCAGTATCATGATGCTAGGTTGGATCACGGCATTAGGCGGCGGCACATTACGCGATCTTATTTTATCGGCAGAGACGATATTTTGGATCCGCGATCCCAGTTATTTTTGGACCGCATTGTCGAGTGCTGTTATTGGATTTTTCAGCATTACCCATATCCGTAAGAATAGCCTGAACAAGCTCATTATTATGTTTGATACTATCGGCGTATCGCTATTCTCGATATTAGTCACTCAACAATTATACAGTGCTGGTTATGCGGCTTATGTTTCGGTATCAATGGGTATAGTCACTGCGATATTTGGTGGGGTATTACGGGATATTCTTGCTCATCGACAAACCTTGTTTAATAATACAGAACTGTACGCAAGCCCTGTTATTTTAGGCTGTTGCCTGTATATATTATTGATTAATTTTCAGGTTGATATAACATTAGCAGCGTTGACATGTATGATATTAATTGTCTCTATGCGTTTGTATATAATGGTAAAAAAGATCCGTTTTCCCGCATTCTTATTATTAAAATAACCATTATCTACATATTACGCCGTGTTTTGATATCCCTGCTAGTCTCTGATATAGCATCTTGAAGAAACTTGGATACCACATATAGTGGTAATAATGCGGATTAAAAGTGGTGATAAGAAACGATGATGAATAAACCTTCGACAAAACCAACTGCAGCTGAGTCTGGAGATATGGTTAGTGAACCAATTGTGGCTGAAAATTTTTTAGTCTCGCAGCCATGGCGGGCATTATTGCTGTGTGCAGGCTGCCTAGCGGTGGGTCTTGGCGTGCTAGGTATATTCTTACCCCTATTACCCACTGTGCCATTTTTATTGTTAGCAGCTGCTTGTTTTAGTCGTTCTTCACGAAAATTACAGTTGTGGTTGTTTAACCATCGCTATCTCGGACCGTACTTAACTAATTATTTATTGCGTAAGGGCATCAGTAAAAAGCAGCTATTGAGCTCACTTTCCAGCATGTGGATTGCGATGTTGTTAGCGATATATTTTGCCCCTATCTGGTATGTGAAAATACTATTATTGGTCACCGCTTGCCTTGTTAGCCGTCACCTTCTATCCTTACAACGCTTGCCATAATCACTATTGTACTGATTTTTACACGGCTATCAGGCTAAAATAGTTGCTTAAACTGGACTGAAATACTAATTATTTTATATAAATCGTATTTTTTTCCATTTCTGCTAACTAACTCATATTATTTTTGTATCTTTAATGTAACACTCCCGCAGCATTAAATTTCGTAAGTTAAGAGGCCCTTGGTATGTTTAAAGCGTTAGATGCACTTTCTCCGTCGTTTATAGATCGTCCATTGGATGAACTTTGGCAGTTAATTTCTCCTTTGTATATGGTTGATGAGTCAAAATGGTTAGCAGAATTGTTACCAATGGCACGCCCATCTGCAGAAGAAAAATCTCAGATCACCACCAATGCAACTGTGTTAATTGAACGCGTGCGCGCTGATAAGCAAGCCATCCAAATGATCGATGCCTTGTTACTGGAATACAGCCTAGATACCAAAGAAGGTATCTTGTTGATGTGTCTTGCTGAAGCATTGATGCGTATTCCGGATGCGGCAACAGCAGATGCATTAATTCGTGACAAATTAAGTGTTGCAGACTGGAAGTCACACCTAAAAAATTCTGATTCAACATTTGTGAATGCATCCACTTGGGGACTATTACTGACTGGTAAAGTTGTCAGTATGGATCGCAAAGATACTAAATCGGCGAGCAGTACTATTAGCCGTTTAGTGAATAAAGTATCAGAACCTATTATTCGCCAAGCAATGAACCAAGCCATGAAGATCATGGGACACCAATTTGTATTGGGTCGTAATATTGCTGAAGCACAAAAAAATGGTCGTTCATCGCGTGATAAAGGCTTTACCTATTCATTTGATATGCTAGGTGAGTCGGCATTAACAACTGCCGATGCGAAGAAATATTTTAATGATTACATTCAAGCCGTCGAATCGGTTGGTAGCAATAAATACGGTAATGACAAAACGCCGGCACCAACAGTTTCAATTAAACTGTCAGCACTGCACCCGCGCTATGAAGTGGCTAACGAAGCGCGTGTTATGACTGAAATGCACGACACAGTATTAGAATTACTGTTGCGTGCACGTGATTTGGATGTGGGTATTACTATCGATGCGGAAGAAGCGGATCGTTTAGAATTATCACTCGCATTATTTGAAAAACTGTACCGTCACCCGAAACTGCAAGGTTGGGGCAAATTCGGTATCGTTGTACAAGCTTACTCTAAGCGTGCTCTGCCAACATTAATTTGGCTTGCAGCATTAGCGAAAGAGCAGGGTGATGTGATCCCATTACGTTTAGTTAAAGGTGCTTATTGGGATACAGAGCTTAAATTATCACAGCAAAATGGCTATGATGCTTACCCTGTTTATACCCGCAAAGAAGCAACTGATGTTGCCTATTTAGCGTGTGCTCGTTTCTTATTAAGCGAGCAAATTCGTGGTTGTATCTATCCACAGTTTGCCAGCCACAATGCTCATACGGTGTCTGCGATTGCGACCATGGCTGAGCATAAAGATTTTGAATTCCAGCGTCTACACGGCATGGGTGATGCGTTATATAATCACGCATTAGAGATCTATGGTGTTGATGTGCGCATCTACGCACCAGTGGGTAGCCATAAAGACTTGCTACCATACTTGGTTCGACGCTTATTAGAAAATGGTGCAAACAGCTCGTTTGTGCATCGTTTAGTTGATGCCGATTGTCCGATTACGGAATTAACAGAACATCCGGTAGATACTCTAGATAGTCGTCCGACATTACATAACAGTTTGATCCCACTGCCGACTAAGATCTTTGCGGGACGTAAAAACTCATGCAACATCAATGTTGACATTATTAGTGAAATTACGCCGTTTAATACAGAGCTTAGCTTGCAAATGCAAAAAACGTGGCAAGCGGCACCAGTTGTTAATGGGCAGGTGATCACGACTGAATTAGACAATGCAAAACCAGTCAGTGCCCCTTACGACCGCCGTATTCACGTTGGCCAAGTATTGTGGTCAACACCTGCAGAAGTCACAACAGCATTAGATACAGCTGCTGATTATTTCCCTACATGGTCAGCAGTTCCGGTGGCTGAACGTGCAGCATATTTAAATAACGTTGCAGATCTACTGGAAGCGAACTTAGCCGAATTAGTGGCGTTATGTCATAAAGAAGCCGGGAAAACGATTCACGACAGCTTAGATGAAGTACGTGAAGCGGTTGATTTCTGTCGTTACTACGCAATGCAAGCCACCGAAAATTTCTCGGTAGCAAAAAACCAAGTTCGTTTTGATGGTATTGCCCAGCAAGTAACGCGTCAGGGACAAGGTGTGTTTGTGTGTATCAGTCCGTGGAACTTCCCACTGGCGATTTTCCTTGGTCAAGTTGCGGCTGCATTGGTTGCGGGTAATACCGTTATCGCGAAACCTGCAGAGCAAACAAGCTTGATTGCGGCACGTACTATGGAATTAATGTTAGAAGCGGGTCTGCCTAAAGAAGCTGTGCATTTATTGCCTGGTGGCGGTGCGGCAATTGGTTCACTACTGACAGCTGACGAGCGTATCGCGGGTGTTGTATTCACTGGTTCAACAGAAACTGCACAAGTAATTAACCGTGCATTAGCGAAACGTGATACGAACGTTGCCACCTTAATTGCTGAAACGGGTGGTCAAAACACCATGATCGTTGACAGTACGGCACTGCCAGAACAAGTTGTTCGTGATGTGATGCGTTCTGCATTTGCTTCTGCGGGTCAACGTTGTTCAGCACTGCGTGTATTGTTTGTGCAAGAAGATATTGCTGACCGTATTACCACCTTGATTCAAGGTGCAATGCAAGAATTACATATTGGTCTACCGCAACATCATCATACAGATGTGGGCCCGGTGATTGATTTACTTGCTAAGAACAAACTGCAAGCGCACATTGATAAAATGCGTGCGACAAGCAAACTAGTCGGTGAAGTAAGTCTGACTGACGAATGTAACTTTGGTGACTTCATTGCTCCAATAGCATTTGAAATTAACAGCATTAACCAATTAGAAAATGAACAGTTCGGTCCTATTTTACATATCGTGCGTTATAAAGCGGCTGATTTAAACAATGTGATTACTGAGATTAATGCGACAGGCTTTGGTTTAACGATGGGGATCCACAGTCGTAATGAACGTACTTACACTGATATCGAACGCCAAATTAGAGTGGGTAACTGTTACATTAACCGTGACCAAGTTGGTGCTGTTGTTGGTGTACAACCATTCGGTGGTCAAGGTTTATCAGGTACGGGTCCAAAAGCGGGTGGTCCACATTATCTATATCGTTTCACTAAGCAAGTTGTTAGCGCTTAAGCTGCGTCATTGTAAATTAAGGAGTTAAACCATGGTTGTAGAAAAAAAATTAGTTCAGACGCAGCATCTGATTGAAACTGGCCTTTGTGCGTGGCAGAGCTGGAACGAACAGGGTGTTATTGCACGTGCTGAGTTGATTGCAAAATGGGCTGAGATTATTAGCCAAGAAGCCGCATTAGGTAAACTTACGGCTGAAATGGCGAAGTATCAAAAACACCAAGCCATTACCCTATTGGGCGATGAAAAATTAATGCCAGGGCCGACAGGAGAAGTGAACGAGCTTTACAGTGCCGGACGTGGTTTATTTATTGTCGCCGCAACAGATGCCGAGCAAAGCAGCACGATTAATGCCATTGTGGGTCATGTGAGTGCGGCGTTATTAGCGGGTAATACTTTGGTATTGGCTCTGCCACAAGCGCAGCAAGCATTGCAATTTGTGTTGCTTAATACACTGCATGCCGCGGGTATTCCTGAACTTGTTGTGCAGGGTGCTGAAGAAACAGAATTAACGGCACTGATTGAATCTCCAAAAGTAGCGGGTGTTGCGTTTACCGGTGATAAAAAAACCGCGCAAACGATTAACCGTACTTTGTCTACACGCGAGGGTTTATTGGCGCAGTTAGTGGCTGAAGTGAGTGGTAGTGCATTGGCTTACGTAACAGATAATCACTTTATCTTACGCTTTATTACCGAGCGTACACGTACCATTAATATTACTGCTGTGGGTGGTAATGCAACCTTGTTAGAACTCGGTGGCGGCGACCATTAATTGTTAGCTTAATATGAATAACCCTATCAGGTACGCATTTGCATGCCTGATATGGGACTCCTATCAGTGTAAGTCCGTTTATTTAGTAGTATCATCAGCCCCATTGTCTTGAGTTATCATTTGTAAACTTGTGTCTTAAGTTATCATTTGTAAATTAAAAGTAGGTCACTGATGCAAAAAATTACCCGTTGCATGGCAACTAATAAACGTATCGCGCTTGTAGCCCATGATCACATGAAGTCTGATTTGATTGCTTGGTCAAAAGCACGTGCTGATATTCTCAAAAAACACCATTTATTCGGAACTGGCACGACAGCCACCTTATTAACCAAACACGTTGAACTACCTGTTAAAGCACTATTGAGCGGTCCTATGGGCGGCGATCAACAGCTTGGCGCACTGATTGCCGAAGGCGAGATTGATATGATGATCTTTTTCTGGGACCCAATGAACGCAGTACCGCATGATCCGGATGTAAAAGCATTATTACGTTTAGCCGCAGTATGGAATATTCCTGTTGCGACAAATCCAGCAACGGCTGATTTCATTATTGATTCGATTCATACCAGTAACAAATACGAACATGCAGTGCCTGATTACGAAGGTTATTTAGCGGAACGTACTTGCGAGCTATAACGCAGAAAATAACTATTGTTTTCGAATAACAGAAAATAATTATTGTTTTTAAATGGCAGTATGAAAGATAATAACAGCAGAAGCTATCTGCTGTTATTACTGATTGGCATAAGTCGTGTTAATCTTCTTTGAAATGCTCTTCAGTCATCATATGACCAAGCTTGTCGGCTTTGGTTTTCAAATAATGTTCATTGTGCATATTCTTACCCACTTGTAATGGTTGGCGAGCAACCACATTAACGCCGTATTCTTCCATTGCCGCTAATTTTTTCGGGTTGTTGGTCATCAATTTAACTTTGTTAATGCCAAGGTGATCTAACATAGGTTTACACATCGCATAATTACGTAAATCGGCAGCAAAGCCTAACTTTTCATTTGCTTCAACCGTATTGGCACCAGAGTCTTGTAAATTATACGCACGGATCTTGTTTAGTAGACCAATACCACGTCCTTCTTGACGTAAATATAGAATGAAACCAGAACCTGCTTCAGTGATATTTTTCATTGCGGTTTCAAGTTGGAAGCCACAATCACAGCGTAAACTAAACAAAGCGTCACCAGTTAAACATTCTGAATGGATACGTCCTAGTACGACTTCATCCTTCGCTAACTCGCCATAAGTTAGCGCTACATGTTCTTTGCCTGTCTCTGAGTCTTCGAAGCCGTGCATTGTGAAAGTACCAAAAGGTGTAGGTAGTTTTGAAGATGCGATAAATTTAATAGACACGGATTACCTCTTACTATCCAGCGCTATGATTAGCGATGAACGTCAAATAGAATTTATTTTGGCTAGTTTACTCGTTTATGGCGGCAATCTGAATAGAGAATTGTAAAAAGACGGGATAATTATCATTCGTTATCACGATTAATGCAAAGTACACCTAATTATGTACTTTACCGTCGTGGATCGTGCTTAGGTGCTCGCCGTATTTCTATGAGTGCGAGTATTAGTGGCGTACGTAAAACTCTTTTGCAAATGATGGACGTGCCGCTTTAAGAGTTTGTGCTTGTTGTTCAGTCATTTTACCGGCTGGAAAACCTAACGCTTTGTGATCGAGTAAAGCACGGGCCTTAATATTAATACACAGTTTGATTTTACTGCCACTACCGATGATTTCTTGACTGTTGAGGGCGGGAACTAAAATGCAGTGTTCGATTAAATTGGCAACAGAAGCGACTTCTAAAGGCAGTGAAATAATATCTTTCTTTTGAAAAATGAATTCACGGATCACAGCTTGCTCAGAGGTATTCATTATTTTAACCATTTTGGTTATTTTATTCATCATATCTGTTTCGCTTTGTTTCTCAAGCACTGAGTGGCCCACTTGAACAAGTAACAGTGCGATAAAATAAGCGATGCTTGAAATGACAACAATAGAGATATAACCACGGTATTCCGTCACCCATTGTTCTAATCCTGATACCGACAATGCTGTGGTTGGCAGTAGCAGTACTAATGCTGCTGCAAGCAGTAACCAAGTTGTGGCAATGTTTATTTGTTTGTAATTTTGAATATACTGCTTAAGTTCATGCATGATCAAGCCTCTACTAATAACTGCTGTCAAAAAATTGTCTGATGTATGACATTATTTCTGTAATTCTTCTTAGGTTCAAATATAAGCATTTTTTGTGCCACTAAATTAATTATTTTCAATAGTCGTGATATTGATGACTATCAGTTGGTTGAGCCGTATACTAAGTGCTGTTTATGCACTTTTAAATGGATGTAACATGCAGTATTTGCCAATTTTTATGGATGTAAATAATAAGAACGTATTAGTTGTTGGCGGTGGTGAAGTCGCGAGTCGAAAAGTTGACTTGTTATTGAGTGCTGGTGCTAAGGTAACTGTATTATCTCCACGCTTAAACGATACGCTGCAACGCTATCGTGATGATGCCAAAATAACAGTGATTATTGACGGCTATAATCGTGATTACCTCGGTGATTACGTGATGGTATGGGTAACAACGGATGATACCTTGCTCAATAAACAAGTATGGCAAGACTGTTGCGAACGTAACTTATTAGTGAATGTCGCCGACCAACCTGAATTGTGTGAGTTTATCACTCCCTCTATTATTGATCGTTCACCGTTACAAATTGCTATATCGAGTGGTGGCGCTTCGCCTGTACTTATCCGCTATTTACGGGAGAAATTAGAAGCATTATTACCGGAAACACTCGGCCTGCTTGGTAGTTTTGCTGGTGAACAGCGTGAACGTGTACAGCAAAAATTTGGTAGCGTGACAGAAAGACGTCGTTTTTGGGAACGTTTTTTCACCTCGAAAGCAGTTGAACTTGCAACCGACAACACGAAATTACAGTCTGAATTTGACCGACAGTTAAGCACACCGAATACCGATGTTGGTGGGGATATTTACCTTATTCAATTACCTGATGAAATTGATTTATTACGGTTAAGAGCCTTGCGTTTAATGCAGCAAGCTGATGTGATTTTATATGTAGAAGGCGATGACAATATTGCTGATTTTGTTGAATTATGCCGTCGTGATGCCGAGCGCTATCCTGTACTGAGTGATGACTTTGCTGTGCAAGTACAAGCGCGTAAGCAACAAGGCGAACGGGTTTGTCTGTTAATTAATAACAACGAACAGTTTAATTTATTAACCACAGAGCTCAACGCGGTTAGTGTTATCGCTTAATTATTTGTAGGACTGATTTTAAGATGTATTCAGGTTTTTTCATTGTTATAGTCCCTTTGGTACTGGGCTACCTTGTCGAATTAAAACAAACGAGACATATTCATTGGATTAATGTTTGTACCAATAAAATGATCTACGTGATCTTGTTCTTGATGGGAATTAGCTTATCGCATTTGGATAACTTTGCGCAAAATATTCAGAATATCGGATTATACAGTTTTACGGTGCTCAGTTGTGTGTCAATCGCGAACTTAATTACGTTGTGGGGACTGGATAAACGTTTAACTAAAACGATAGTGGGGGAAGGGGAGTCATTAAGTAAATGGCATCTTATTTTAGAATCGATACAGTTAATTTTTGTTATTGCTGGCGGTTTTATATCGGGTTTATTTATTCCTTCAGAAATGATTAATATCGATATTATCAGTGAAGGTGCATTGGTATTACTGTTACTGTTTATCGGTTGCCAATTACGTAATAGTGGTATGCAATTACGCGAAATTTTACTTAATACTTGGGGTATCAAGATTGCGATAGTGATGATACTGAGTTCTTGGGTTGGTGGGTTGGCTGCAGCCTTATTACTGGATATACCGTTAACGAATGGTTTGGCCTTGGCATCGGGCTTCGGTTGGTATTCGTTATCGGGTATTTTGATTACAGATGGTTTATCGCCAGTATTTGGTGGTGCGGCGTTTATTATTGATTTAGGTCGTGAGCTGCTGGCTATTTTAATTATTCCCTCATTGATTCGTTTATACCCATCCACTGCAATTGGTTATGCGGGCGCGACGGCAATGGACTTCACGCTACCAATGATCCAAAAATCCGGTGGTAATGGTTATGTACCGCTTGCCATTGTTAGTGGTTTTATTTTAAGTTTATCGTCACCGTTATTTATTAGTTTGTTCTTAGTACTGTAATCACAGGAACTTAGGCTAATAAATCCAGATAAATAAAAGGGAGATGCTGTTAGTCAGCGCCTCCCTTTTTGTATTTAGTCCCTGAACAAGTTAATTTTTGAATTAGCTAATCTTGCCTTCAACTAATAGCTGACGAATTAATGGCGCACAGATAAGCTCCATCGCCAGTGCCATTTTTCCGCCAGGTACAACCAAGGTATTGATCCCAGAAATAAACGAGCCATCGATCATGGTTAGCAAATAAGGGAAGTCGACATTTTTTACGCTTTGGAAACGGATCACCACCAAACTTTCATCCAATGTTGGGATCGTTGTCGCACTAAATGGGTTTGAGGTATCGACTAACGGTACGCGCTGAAAGTTAATGTGGGTACGTGAGAACTGCGGAGTAATAAAGTTAATGTAATCGTCCATCGACCGCACAATTGAATCTGTTACCGCCTCACGAGAGTGACCACGGTCTTCAGTGTCTCGGACTAGTTTTTGGATCCACTCCAAGTTGACGATCGGCACCATGCCGATCAATAGATCTACATGCTTGGCCACATCATTGTCTTTGGTCGCGACGCCGCCGTGCAGGCCTTCATAAAATAAAAGATCAGTACCCGCATCGATATCTTGCCAAGGCGTAAATGTACCCGGCATTAAGTTGTATGGTACGGCTTCGTCAAACGAGTGTAGGTAACGACGATATTTACCGCTGCCATCGCGGCCATAGTCTTGAAAGAAGCTTTCCAGTAACTCAAAATCATTGGCTTCAGGGCCAAAATAGCTGATATGTCGACCTTGTTCACGGGCTTTGCGGATAGCCACATCCATTTCGGGACGGGTATATCGATGAAAACTGTCGCCTTCGATAAAAGAGGCTTTGATGTTTTCTTGCTGGAACATATGTGCAAAGGCCAAGCTAGTGGTAGAAGTACCGGCGCCTGATGAACCTGTCACAGCAATAATAGGATGTTTTGCTGACATTTGATCGACCAACTAGTTGAATTTAAGGAGTGAGTGCTATGTTATACGAGTTAAATGCACTGAGATCAAGTATAAAATTTGCACAGTTATTGTGGGTTTTTAAGAACTTCGCTCTTTGGTAAGATGTTTACGCTGTCATGTAATTCAGAGTAAACGATAACCACATCACCGGTTTCAAGTTGTTTGGTTACCTGGCACACTTTCTCTGACATCGACATTTCAAGGCTGCCATAATCTGTACCTTCTCGTAGCACGAAATGTTCGATTAATGTATTTAGCGTATTTGTATCTAGTTGCTGATATGGAATAATCATAATTGAGCTCTACATTAGTGGTTACCGATAATTTGTCTAATATTAACATATTTTTTCTAATTGATTGCTAAATACAGCCAGCTTAAATACAATGATTCTCATTTAGATTGTTTCGATTTATATATTCGCTCACTCTTAACTTCATATTTAGTCGCAGTGGAACAACATGAACTATTCAGCAATTTGGTCAATCGGGTTACTTACAGGCGCATTAATTATGCCTGCTCAGGCAACGAGTAAGCTTGATAATATTATTGGTAGCAAGCAGCAATCACAGGTGCAAGCACAACGTACTCAGGAGCATATTGCTGATCTAGATGACAAAACAAGCGAAACTGTGAATGAATATCGTGCATTGTTACGTGAAAACGCAGTATTGACTGCTTATACAACACAGTTAGAAAAACAGGTTTCACAACAGCAGCAGTTACTCATCAGTTTAGAAAAGAACATGGCCAGCGTCCGTGAAACACGTATGGAACTGACCCCGTTAATGCAAGAAATGGTACAAGTACTAACCCTGTTTGTTGAACAAGATATCCCTTTCTTATGGCAAGAACGTCAATTACGTTTAGCTGAACTCAATCGTTTGTTAGATAACCCTAATATTAGTGTCGCGGATAAATACCGTCGTATCTTAGAAGCCTATCAAATTGAGACTGAATATGGTGATACTATCGAAACATGGCAAGCACAGCTACCATTAAGTGATGCCGACAAAACTGTACAACTTATCCGTGTTGGTCGCGTCGCTCTATATTACCTGACGCCAGATCATAATAACGCAGGTTATTGGGATAACAGCAGTCGCACTTGGTTAATATTACCAGCAAGTTGGCTGCCGAAAGTGAAACAAGCCTATGATGTGGCAGACAACAAAACCGTACCAACTTTATTATCCCTACCTTTATTAGAGGCATCGATAGTACCGGGGATAGTATCGGAAATCGTACCGGCGAATTCTGTTTCGGCCACGCAGCAGCAGGAGGCGCTATAATGACTATTACGACTACGCTTAGAATTATGCCAACGTATTTTAACGCTCTCTTGATTACGACTAGCTTGTTGATGTTCAACGTCAATGCGACACCATTGGATGATCTGTTAAAGCAAGTTAAGCAAAGTAATGTGGCTGAAACTAAAATAGACAATGAGGCATTAACGCGTTTTAAAAGTAACCTTGCGACTCAAGAAGCCAATTTAGCGAAACAAGCTAAACGTAACCAAACACTACAACAACAAATGACCCAGTTGCAAAATACCATTGCTGGCAACAATAAACTGATTTTAGCGAAACAAAAATTAGCCAATAGTGAAAAGTCCGATTTGGATAACGTGTTCAGTGAATTCCGCCGTGCTAGCCAGGACCTACGTGGTCAATTAAATAAAAGCCCACTAAGCGCTATTTTATCAGGACGTTCAATCCAACTATCACCTTATAGCGAAGCGAATTTTGAACCGAATCTTGTAGCGATTAAAAACTTATGGTTATTATTTACCGAGCAAATGGTGGCAAGCAGTAAAGTCACGACCACAGAAACTCAAGTGACGATGGCGAATGGTAGCAAAGAAATGTTAGCGGTTACCCAAATCGCAGGTTTTACCGCATTTACCGCGCAAGGCCCGCTGTTGTATCAACCTGCGAGTGAAAGTTATCAGTTATTACCGTCAAATTCGGCGGATATGACAGCACGTATAGCGGCTTTTTCACAACCACAAGACGGCTTTGTGAGTACCTTAATTGACCCTTCTGCAGGTGCATTACTGGAGCGTGCGACACAAGTTCGCGCTTGGTGGCAGGTATTTTCTGATGCGGGTGTTGTTGGTGGCATTATTGTCGCGGTGGGAATTATCGGCATGACAATCGGTTTATTCCGTCTGTTGGTTCTGACACGTGAAGCGAAGAAAATAGAATTACAAAAACAGCAATTAAATAAACTGACAGATAACTCACTCGGCCGTATCATAAGTGTCGCGGAGCGTCACGAACGCAGTAATGCCGATGAACTAGCGCGTTTTCTTGATGAAGCAATTTTGGCTGAGCTACCTGAATGTCGTAAAGGACTGGGTTCGATAGCGGTACTGGCGACTATCGCGCCACTGCTCGGGTTGTTAGGTACTGTGGCAGGGATGATTGAAACATTTCAAGCTATTACCGCGTACGGAAACAGCGACCCTCAAGTATTATCAAGTGGTATCTCTCAAGCTTTGTTAACCACTAAATTTGGTTTGATTGCCGCTGTGCCACTTATGTTATTACACAGCTTATTAACCAGTAAAAGTGACAGTATCCTGCATGTAATAGAACACCAAAGTGCAGGTTTATTAGCGCAACGTCAACAGCGCCTTAGCTTATATGCCAATGAAGCAGAGCCCCGAGTAATGACTCATCAGCAGCAAGCGACAGGTAACGTGTAAGTATGTCTGGCTTTATTGATTTTCTTAGCAATGCGTCGGTGATTTTTTGGGTCATCATGTTGTTGTCGGTGGTGATGTGGTGGACGATAGCACGTTGTTATTTACAGTATGCTTTGCAATATCCGGTGCTATCACTGCATTACCAACGCGAATGGGCGCAGTGGCAGGGACAATCTCATTTACTTGCGGTCGCGGTGCGCGATGGCTTTATTTCTGAATTACAAAGTCAGCTCACTCGTAAGCTTATTTTTATTAAAACCTTAACCGGGGTTTTACCGTTATTAGGGTTACTGGGTACGGTCGATGGCATGATTGATAATTTTTCCGTGTTGTCTGACAGTCTCGGTGTATCGGAATTATTTAGTAGTGGGATTGCCCAAGCATTATTAACTACGCTAGCGGGATTGGTGACAGGGTTATCTGGTTTGTTTTTTTGTCATAGTTTGAACAAACGGGCGAATTTATTGACCTTGGATCTCGCCCAAAAATTAGTTGTTAAAGGGATATAAATGAGAACGCGATTTAGCCGAAGTAATAGTGATGCGCTCACTGTTGATTTAACACCTATGATTGATATGGTGTTTATTTTACTTATCTTTTTTTTAGTGACTGCATCGTTTAATAAAATGAATGCGATTGATATTCAACGTCCTGATGGCGCGACCAATGATATGCAAGGGGCGGTCAGTTTAGTTGTGTCTATTGATGCTGAAAGTGGTGTTTGGATTGAAGGTGAACCCGTCGATATTCGTAAATTACGGAGTCGCGTAAAAACCTTGAGCGGTGGTGACCATACTTCGGTGATGTTAAATGCCGATCGCACGGTTGATACCGGTCGTTTAATTGAAGTATTAGATCAAATTAGATTAGCTGGGGTGGACAATGTTGCAGTTGCAACAGCGGGGCAGTAAGCGCTTTCGTTTAATCGCACTAGTACTGGCGGTACTGGTTAATATCAGTTTAGCAGGACTTATTTATTCCCTCACTATTGGCGGGAATAAAGCACCGGTGAACGATCCGATCACGATCAACTTTCGTCAGTTTACTGATTCGAATGTGGAAGAACAGCACGTTACCCCTGAGTTAAAGGTGATCCCTGAGCCGAAACCACAGCAAGATATGGTCGCACTGCCACAATCGATACAGCCGAGTTTCGATGTGCAGAACATTAATTTAAACAGCAGCATAACCTTGCCTGCGTTATCAATGCCAACCTTTGACGTATCACCGCAACTTATCGATGTCACAAGCCATATTCAGCCCCAAGTAGAAGTTACGCCCACAGTAGAGACTAATGTTGAACAAACTGCGGTTGGTGAGCCTGAAATTAGTTTTGCAAAAATATTACGTAAAACTGAACCGCAATATCCGTATAAAGCCAAACGCCTCAGGATTGAAGGGTATGTGTTATTACATATCTTGATTAACGATGATGGTCGTGCAGAAGAGATTAAGGTTATCGAAGAAAAACCACGGGGTTATTTTGCTAAAACATCACGTAAAGCGGTACGTCGTTGGCTGTTTGAAAAAGCCCCTGTAGGTACTGAGGTGTGGAAAAAATGGAGAATGAGTTTTGAACTTGAATAAAATGAAGCTATACCGTTCATCATTGTTATCTATTATTTTACTGTGTTCGAGTTTATTGTTGTTATCATTACAGCCTGCGCAAGCACAGCGAGTACCTGCGTCTGTTTATAGCCGTTACGTTAGCTTAACAACTGCCTTTGCTAAAATGTCTGCACAAGACGATAAGCAAAGCAAAGCCAAGATTGAATCTAACAATATTTTGATTAAAGATATCACTGATTTTTATCAACAGCAGCGTGATCACTCGATAGAACGTCAATTGCTGGCCAGTAATTTACAGCTGCAAGTTCTGCTTATGCAGCAAGATTATCAGCAAGGCTATCAGGTGGTGAGCCAGTTATTAAGTTTATCGCTAGAACTTGAACAACAATTGACATTCCAACAACTCGCAGCGCAGTTAGCCGCGTCGTTAACAGCAAAAACTGTCGCGACGAAAGGACAAGAAAGCAAGTCGTGGAGCTTGGTCGAAAAACACCTTAATGCTTGGTTTTCATTAGTAGATAAATTCGATGACAAACAACGCACCAAATATAAAATCACGACAGCTAAACAAGCCCGTAATGCCGCATTATTAGCGCAAGCGTATTATTTACAAGACAAGCTAACCGCAGCGTTATCTCCAGCAAAACGTGCTTACAAACTTGTGCCAAAGAATGAATCTTATCTTAAATTATTGTTAGCTTTATTACAGCGTTTAGAACAGCATAAACCGCTTAATAAATACCTTGAAATTGCGGTCGTCGATTTTCCTAAATCGAAAGATTATTGGGAACGTCTGGCGTATAGTTACCTGACTTTAGAGCAGAATAAATCCGCGTTATCGACATTGGCGATCACCCGTAATCAAGGTTTTCTCTCGGCACAAGGTTATCGGGTATTAGCTTCGTTATACCTGCAGCAACAACAGCCTCGATTAGCCGCAGCTGTGTACTTAGAAGGCGCGGATAAGCACTTACTTAACCAAGATAAAGCCTATTTTAAAGGTTTGAGCAATGCGTGGTTAATGGCGCGTGAGCGCAGTAAGGCACTCGCTGTTTTAGCTCAAGCTAAATCCGCTGGCATTAAGTTAGCCAAACAGGATCAACAACAAGCCCAGTTATTGTATTTAGAAGCACGTTGGTCAGAAGCTGAATTAGCGTATGCCGCATTGTTGGATCGTAGTGTTAAGGGAGAAGATAAAAAAACGTTACTTATGACAGATAAATGGCGACTTTTATTAGCCGTCAGCCAAATTGAACAAGGTAAAAAAGCACAAGCGAAAGATAATTTACAACTGTTACAGACCAAACAATACCAAGGTTACAGTAAAGGTTGGCTAGCGCAGCTGTAAGTCATATTCCTCGGTGTTTACTGGGATATTTATCTAATAGTGGCTAAGGCGGAGTTATTAAATGCATTCTATAGTTAAATGATAAAAAATATATAGAAGGCAACCGTAATGAAACTATCTAATATAGTACAGCGTGGTTGGGAAGCCGTTGATAGAGGTGATTTTGATACCTTAGTCGCTGATTACACAGATGATATTACATTTATAATGCCGGGGCAGGAGAATATAGTGAGAGGGCTGATGACGTTCCGCTCTGTGCTAGATCAGCTGGGTGGCTTACTTCCTCCCGGTTTCGAGATTACAGAACTCCGTCAGATTGAAGGAGAAAATGAAGTTGTCTCAATCGTTGAATGGAAATCAAATAAAATAGAGTTCTCCGCATTATCCGTCTTGTTCCGATTTGAAGGCGACAAAATTTATGAGGAAAGATGGTTTGTCGATACTGAACAATGGAAACGCTTGTTCTGAACCATTTTACATGGTGACTTTTTCAGTGCTGAACAAATATGATGAAATATTAAGTTCATTGAATTAGCAGTAGACGTTTGGGTTGGCCTTAAACTGTGAAAAAGTAACGATAGTAAATAAAATAAATAGAGGCTAAGACAAATCCAGCCTCTATATTTACAATATAATTTAAGCTTGTTCGCTTTCTTCAATCATTTCTTCAAGTTGTTCGTTTAAATCCATCCATGTGGTTTCAGCGTCTTCAATCGCTACAACAAACTTCGCTTGATCGCCTAATGCGGTTTTTAGCTTAGCCTTGTTTTGATCTTCATAAATACTGGTTTCACTTAACTGTACTTCAACGGCAGTTAGCTTGTCACCTAAGGTTTCTAGCTGTTTATCTAGCTTCTCTATTTGCTTGCGTACTGGCTGCGTTAGTTTACGTAATTCAGCCGCTTTACGCTTTTGATCTTTCTTTGCTTGCGCACTGTTGACACCTGTATTGATTACTTGTACGGCTTGCTTTTCAACTTTTTGTTGTTCGCTTAACCAGCGATGGTAATCATCCAGATCACCATCAAAGGGTAATACCTTCTTATCGTGTACCAAGTACAGCTCATCGGTCGTAGAGCGTAATAAGTGACGATCATGTGATACTACAACCATCGCGCCTTCGAAGCCTTGTAGGGCCACTGACAGCGCGTGACGCATTTCTAAATCCAAGTGGTTGGTTGGCTCATCAAGCAGCAATAGATTTGGTTTTTGCCATACGATCAGCGCTAGTACTAACCGTGCTTTTTCACCACCTGAGAATGGGCGCACAATATCTAACGCTTTTTCACCGATAAAACCAAAACCGCCTAGGTATTTACGCAGTTCTAATTCAGTTTTTTCTGGCGCTAAACGTACCATGTGTTGCAATGGCGTATCGTCTAAGCGTAAAAATTCTAATTGGTGCTGGGCAAAGTAACCTACTTTTGAATTGGGGTTAACTTCGAGTGTGCCTTTGAGCGGTTCCATTTCAGCAGACAATAATTTAATCAGTGTTGATTTACCTGCGCCGTTACGGCCCAGTAGACCAATGCGACTGCCCGGGACGAGATTCAATTTAATGTTATCTAAAATTAAGGTATCGCCATAACCTGCACATACGTCTTCCATTGTTAACAACGGGAGTGGCAGGGCATCGGGTTTTAAGAAGCTAAAGCTAAACTGTGAATCGGCATTGGCCGCAGAAATAAGCTCCATACGCTCCATCGCTTTAATACGACTCTGTGCTTGTTTAGCTTTTGATGCTTTGTAGCGGAAACGATCGATGTAGCTTTGCATATGAGCAACTTCACGTTGTTGCTTTTCAAACATAGATTGCTGTTGTGATAGTTTCTCGGCACGTTGCTTTTCGAACGAGGTGTAATCACCTGTATATTCGTTTAGCTTTTGGTCTTCAACGTGAATGATCTTAGTAATAATGGCATCGAGGAAGTCACGATCATGTGAGATCAGCATTAATGTACCATCGTACTGTTTTAACCATTTTTCTAACCAAATAACCGCATCTAAATCCAAGTGGTTGGTTGGTTCATCCAGTAGCAATAAGTCAGAACGACATAATAGCGCCTGTGCTAAGTTTAAACGCATACGCCAACCACCCGAGAAGCTTTGTACTGGCAGTTGTTGTTTATCTTCCGTAAAGCCTAAGCCCGATAAGAGTTCAGAGCAACGGGCGTTAATGCTGTAAGCACCAATCGCATCTAGCTTGCCATGGATTTCAGCTATTTTATTACCGTTATCCGCTTTTTCAGCTTGTGCAAGGTCAGCTTCTAATTGACGGAACTCAATGTCACCATCCAGCACATAATCATGGGCACTACGATCAAGCGCGGGCGTTTCTTGTTTCACACTCGAGACTTGCCAGCTGCTTGGATAGGTTAGACTACCGTTATCCAAACTAATTTCATGGCGAATAAGGGCGAATAGGCTGGATTTACCACAACCATTCTTACCGACTAAACCTACCTTTTGACCTGGGTTGATTTTGGCACTGGTATTCGTAATAAGCGGCTTGCCGCCACGCAGAAGTTCAATATCGCTAGCTATGATCATATGAGGGCTATTAGTAACTATAATTGCGGCGATTTTAACGGATTTACGCGCAGTTTAAAATGTTAAACTTTGAAATTTGTACTAAGAATAAAGTACACTTATAGCTAAACGATGGTAATAGACTAAAGATCAGCAATGATACGCTGATGATTTAAGTTAACTTACGTCGTAAATGACTGGGAGGTTGCAGTGGTTGAACGGAAGAAAAAACGCTTTGTCGCCGGTGCTAAATGCCCGACGTGCAATGAAATAGATGTGATCCAGCTATTTCAAGTGAATGGAGTAGAAACAATTGAATGTGTTAGTTGTGGCTATACCCAAGCACAAGCCGATGGAGAGGTGAGTACCGCCACCCGCGATTTTGAACAAATGATAGGTGTGTTTAAACAATAGTTAGGCAATAGCCTTGTTTAAAGACAACCATATATAGTTAATCAGGAATGAAGAGAATAGATATGTTTATTGAAGCAAACTCAGTAGTAGTACTACACTTCGCAGTAACAGACGATAAAGGCGAGCTTATCGATGATACGCGTGATTCATCACCACTGGAATTCTTAATGGGTTCTGGTTACCTTGTTCCTGGTCTTGAAGCTGAATTAGAAGGCTTAGCAGTAGGTAACGAATTTGACGTGACTATCCAACCTGAACAAGGTTATGGCATCTACGATCCTGAACTTGTTCAAGAAGTACCTGCTGAGTTATTTGATGGTGTTGAAGGCGTTGAACCAGGTATGGCATTCAGTGCTGACACTGATGCTGGTCACCGTACAGTTATTGTAACGGCTGTTGAAGACGACGTTATTGTTGTTGATGCGAACCACCCATTTGCGGGTCGTACACTGCAATTTAACGGTGAAATTATCGGTATTCGTGAAGCTACGGAAGAAGAACTAGAGCACGGTCATATTCATGGTGCTGGTGGTTGTGGTCATGACCACGGACACGATCATGATCATGAAGGCGGCTGTTGTGGTTCTGAAGAACCTAAAGAAGAGAAAAAAGACGGTTGCTGCGGCGGTCACTAGTCGTCTTGGGTGTCGTTATTGATTGTCGATGACCCACAATAACAATTAAATTTCGGTTTAATTAAAAGCAAAATGCCAGTCACTGAGACTGGCATTTTATTGTTTACAGTAAATAACCTGCTATTTTGTTCTCGGCAACCACAGTCATTCACGTATTAATAATGCGGTGGCGGTGTCTCATCTGCTTCGCTTGCTAGTCCACTGCCCACTTGCATTGTTTTTATACGACTAATTAAAAAAGTCAGCTGTACTTTTTGATCTTCAAGTATTTTTTGCTGATCAATAATGGCATTATTTAATTGTTCGATAGTGTCGTCTTGAAAACTTAGTTTCATCTCTAAGTCACAAACACGTTCTTCTAATTGCTGAATTTCCATGTTTTTCCGCTATGGCTGTAATTTTATGAACTAAGTTTAACATGTAATGTCGATTTATTTGAGCTGAAATACTAGGCTAGATAGGATGTAAAATTAAGTAAAGTTGGATGATTTATCATTTTTTACATTTATAGTTGTTAATATCTTGTATGGAAGCATCAAATAGTTATGATAATACTAAGTAGTTATTAGGTATAAGTAACTTAGAACGTAGTTGTGGAATTACACTGCATTATTTTAATTAGGTATTTCGATGAAAAAATTTTTTAAAGTAACGGTACTCGCTTCAGCAGTATCTCTGTTAGCGGCATGTGGTCAAGAAGCACAAGAAGCTCCAGCAGAAAAAGTAACAGACATTAAAGCATACACTGAAGATCAACAAGCGGCTTATGCAATCGGTTCAATCGTTGCGCGCAACTTGGTCGCACCCCTTAAGCGTCAAGAAGAGCTAGGTGCACCATTAGATAAGGAGATTATCGTTAAAGGCATTACTGATGCGTTAAACGAATCTACGCAGTTATCTGATGAAGAATTACAAACTGTATTAAAAGCGTATGACGAGAAAATGAATACGCTATCAACTGAAGCTGCACGTATAGAAAGCGAAAAAGCAGAAGCTGATGCAGAAAATTTCTTTGCTGAAAATGGGAAGAAAGAAGGTATTACCACGACTGAATCTGGTCTTCAATATGAAGTACTAACAGCGGGTACAGGCAAGCAAGCAACACCAGATGATACGGTAACAGTGCATTACACTGGCTCATTATTAAATGGTAACGTTTTTGATAGCTCTGTTGAACGTGGCGAACCAGCAACATTTGCACTTAATCGTGTTATCCCTGGTTGGACTGAAGGCGTGGCGCTAATGAACGTGGGTAGTAAGTATAAATTATACATCCCATCTGAATTAGGCTATGGCGCACAAGGTGCGGGTGCAGACATTCCACCAAATTCAACATTAGTATTTGAAGTTGAGTTATTAGAAATTGCTGGTCAAGATAAGAAATAAAACGAATATTAACAATACAATTGCTTACTTTTAGGTGGCTGTTGTTAAATAAAAACCCATTCATATTTGACGATGTGAATGGGTTTTTTATTGGCTGGAGTTAAATCAAATGTACAGTGCTTATTCTGCGTCGACCACTTCGCGATGATAAGTTGATAGGGTATATAACAACTTATCTTCTAATTCAAAGCGTTGTTCTAATAGCTCACCGACTTTTGACATATCGTTATCTAAAGACAACAGAAGTGTATCGTCATCTTGATTTGCTTCAGCGTATTTATCATTGAATTCAACCAGTGCTTCTGTAGTTAATATAATCTTAGGTTGGATTTGTTGTGCGAGGGTAAGACTTTTTGCGCTGTATTCTGCACATTGAGATACGATCTGGTCATAAACTTCAAAGTGACCCGTAGATAAATAATCAATTAAGATTTGGCAGAAGGCTTGTAGTTCATCTTTGCTGGGTAATGCGGCAGTTTTTTCAAATGGGGGTAAGCCTTCGAGTTTGCAATAATCGACAATCAGTGTTTGTCGCTCTTCTAGCCAATGATCGATGGCGTTGTGCGTGCCGCCCCAAGCTTGTTGCGCTTGTTCTAATTTGGTTAACATATGACTTACTCCATGTACCCTTAAAAAAATAAGGTATCCTATTACTAAATTTTTTACCGTAAAACGTCAACACTATTTTATCTGGTCAAACCTGATTAATTAGCACCACAGTAATAGATTTATCTACTAATGGACGATTACTGATTTGAAACTGTTGTATGTCTAATCATAGCACATAAGTGTTTGTTATGAATGATTTTTGGGTTTGTAGAGAGAGCTTGTCAATGAATTGTGATTAAGGTCTCTGATTCTATTAGTACTAATTGCGTAAATTAATTGCGCTAATTGAAACATAGATTGAGTGAGTTGTTATGGGTAATTTAAAGCTGTTGTTTTTTTCTCCGCTAAGTCAGTAATCTTGGCTAAATCTTTTATATTTTGGCGTTAATCCCCTGTTATGATCAACTTGTTGTTAAATTAACGGTGAAAATGGCGTCAGATATTTTGTCAATTGTTGAATAATGTTACAATCACGCCATATTAGAGCCGCAATTCAGGAAAGGATATGAGCGAGTTAAAGAATGATCGTTATTTACGTGCGTTAGCCAAAGAATCGGTAGACCAAACACCAGTATGGATGATGCGCCAAGCAGGCCGTTATTTACCAGAATACAAAGCAACGCGTGCTGAAGCTGGTGACTTTATGTCGCTGTGTAAGAATGCAGAACTTGCTTGTGAAGTAACGTTACAACCATTACGCCGTTTTCCACTTGATGCGGCTATTCTGTTTTCAGATATCTTAACCATTCCTGATGCGATGGGTTTAGGTCTGTATTTCTCAGAAGGTGAAGGTCCTAAATTTGAGCGACCTATTACGTGTAAAGCTGATGTTGATAAGATCGGTATTCCAGATCCCGAAGGCGAATTACAATATGTAATGAACGCGGTGCGTACTATTCGTAAAAACCTTAATGGTTCAGTACCGTTAATTGGCTTTTCTGGTAGCCCGTGGACGTTAGCTACTTATATGGTTGAAGGTAGCGGTACTAAAACGTTCACTAAAATTAAGAAAATGGCATTTGCTGAACCACAAACGCTACACTTATTATTAGATAAGTTAGCGGATTCAGTGATCACTTACCTTAACGCACAAATTGCGGCGGGCGCACAGTCTGTGATGGTATTTGATACTTGGGGCGGCGTATTATCGCCACGAGATTACAAAGATTTCTCACTGCAGTACATGCACAAAATTGTTGATGGCTTAACGCGTTTTAACGATGGCCGTAAAGTGCCTGTTACGCTGTTCACTAAGAACGGTGGTCAATGGATCGAGCAGATCGTAGCAACAGGTTGTGATGCGATTGGTCTGGATTGGACAATTGATATTGCAGAAGCTAAAGCCCGTGTTGGTGATAAGGTTGCACTGCAAGGTAATATGGACCCTTCAATGCTTTATGCATCACCAGAACGTATTCGTGAAGAAGTAAGCACGATCTTATCTGGTTTTGGTACAGGCAATGGTCACGTGATGAACTTAGGTCACGGTATCCATTTAGATGTTGAACCTGAAAAAGCAGGTGTATTCATCGAAGCGGTTGGCGAATTGAGTAAGCAATACCACAAGTAAGCTACAATTTGTGTGAACTGGCGATTACTTGCATACGGTAATCGAAAACAAAAACGGCGTCTATTTACATAGACGCCGTTTTTTTATATTTTATTTTTAGCCTTAATAATCGTTAGCGAGGTGCGTAGATCATTAATCCGCGTTAACTGCTAAGATCTTTTCGGCGTTAGCTTTAAGCGTTGGCTGTTCTAAAATGTCGTACGCTTTAATCATTACTTTTAATGCGCCAGTTCGTGACTCTGTATCTGCAAAATTATCGATAATATACTGTGCACGCTGGATCGCCGCTATGTAGGCTTTACGTTTCATGTAATATTCAGCTGCCGACAATTCATAACGTGCGAGGCGACTTTTAATTGCAATCGCACGCTTTTGCGCATCAGCCACATACTCACTTTCTGGGTAGCGTTTGATCAGGCGCGTGAAGTCATTGAAGGCTGCATTTGCATAACTTGGGTCTCGATCTGAACGATCTATATTAAATAGGTCATGAAATAGGTTATAATCCGCGCCCATATTGGTAAGTCCACGCATATAGTAGACATAGTCTATGTCTTTATGGCTTGGATTTAAGCGAATAAAGCGATCTATATTGGCCAATGCCTGTGCAGTGTCACTATTCTTGTAGTAAGCATAGATCAAGTCTAACTGCACTTGTACTGTGTGAGGGCCAAATGGATAACGCGTATCAAGCGCTTCAAGCGTTTCAATAGCGGAAACAAAGTTACCCGCTTGTAACGATTGTTGGGCGATGCTGTACAGCTCAATGGCTGGTTTATCCGGTACAGTTGGTTCTGATTTTGAAGAACAACCTGTTGCGACAACCAGTGCGAGCGATAGACTTATTGCTAATTTTATTGATTTTTTCATTAGGTTGGATAAGTTCCAAATTGCTTAATGCTAAAAATAATTACGTAGCTAATATGCTACAGCAAAATAAAAGGCTAAAATAGCCTGAATCCTGTAATTATACTGAAAATTAGGACCGAAGAGGGTCCCAGCTACCTATGAGCCAACATATAGAACTTTCTGCCGCTGTTGCAGAACACCAAGTCGGTCAACGTTTAGACCAAGTTTTAGCCGAGATGTTCCAAGATTATTCTCGTTCACGTCTGAAAGAATGGATTCTTGCAGGATTTGTTAGCATTAATGGCAAAATTGTCGTTAAAGCACGCGAAAAAATGCAATTTGGTGACGCGATTATTTTGAACGCGGAAGTTGACGAAGAAGTTCGTTACGAGCCACAAGATATCAAACTTAATATCGTTTATGAAGATGATGATATTCTTGTTATCAACAAACCAGCGGGCTTAGTTGTTCACCCGGGCGCAGGCAACCCAGATGGTACAGTGCTTAACGCATTATTATTCCATTATCCTGACATTATTGACGTACCACGTGCAGGTATTGTTCACCGTCTAGATAAAGACACAACTGGCTTGATGGTAATTGCGAAAACAATTCCAGCACAAACGCATTTAGTAACTGCATTGCAAGCGCGCCGTATTACACGTGAATATGAAGCGATTGTAAGCGGTACTATGACAGCGGGTGGTTTTGTTGATGAGCCTATCGGTCGTCATCCAACTAAACGTACACACATGGCTGTTCGCCCATTAGGTAAAGCGGCTAAAACCCATTACCGTGTGGCTGAGAAATATCGTGCTCATACGTTACTAAGACTGCGTCTCGAATCGGGTCGTACACACCAAATTCGTGTACACATGACTCACATTACGCATTCAATTGTTGGTGATCCGGTATACGCAGGTCGTCCGAAGCCACCTGGTAATGCAACAGATACGCTAATTATGGCTTTACGTGGTTTTGGCCGTCAGGCACTACACGCACGTATGTTGAAATTAGAGCATCCAGTAACAGGTGAAATGATGATGTGGCGCGCAGAGCGTCCGTCAGATATGAATACATTAATTCATATCTTACGTGAAGATACTGCGTTAAACATGATTGATGATTTCATTAGTTAATCATTGATGATGCCTCGTTTTATTCAACCAAACTGGCCAGCGCCGAGTAATATCAAGGCGCTAAGCAGCACTCGTGAGGGGGGCGTTAGTCATATGCCTTATGCAGGACTAAATTTAGGTCTGCATGTGCAAGATGACAGTCAGTTGGTGTGGAAAAATAGGCAGTTGTTAATTACCGCTGCTAATTTACCGCAACAGCCATATTGGTTGAATCAAACTCACAGTATCGATGTTGTTAGTTTAGTGGGGCAATCTCACAATGCGAAGCAACTTCCTGCTGCAGATGCGTCTGTAACACAGATGACGGGGCAAGTTTGTTTAGTGATGACTGCCGACTGCTTACCGCTATTAATTTGCGATAAAGCAGGTACGCAAGTTGCTGCTATTCATGCTGGTTGGCGTGGTTTACTCGATGGTATTATTGAAAATACCATAGTGAAGCTTACTGCTACACCCAATGAACTATTAGTGTGGTTAGGTCCAGCAATTAGCCAAGCTCATTTTCAAGTAGGCAGTGAAGTACGTGATGCCTTTATTACACATGATCCACAAGCAAGCTGTGCGTTTATTGCCGATGGTGATAAATGGTTAGCAGATTTATATTTATTAGCTCGCCAACGTCTACAAGCGTTAACGGTTAATGCGGCTGATATTTATGGTGGTGACCACTGTACTTACCGTGAAACTGATTTATTCTATTCTTATCGACGAGATAGCCAAACGGGTCGCCAGGCAAGTTTGATTTACCTTGAATCTCAATAAATAACCCCCAGATAATAACTATGGGTTTTAGTGCCTTGCTAAATATTCCCAGCCAATTAAACGACTATAATTATAGCCACGACCGATAGGACATCGTTATGCGCTTAGATCAACTTACCACTAAATTCCAAATGGCTATTTCTGATGCACAGTCACTTGCTTTGGGTAAAGATAATCAATTTATCGAACCTATACACTTGATGACCGCGTTATTAAACCAAGACCATAGCTCTATTCGCCCATTATTGACAGCCGCAGGCATTGATGCCAATTCACTGCGATGGCAGCTGAATGACGAACTTGATCGCTTACCACAAGTGCAAGGTACCCAAGGTGATATTCAGTTATCGTCTGCATTAAATATGCTATTAAACTTGTGCGATAAATATGCCCAAAAACGTAAAGATAAATTTATTTCTTCCGAGATGTTTGTACTTGCAGGAGTTGAAGATAAAGGGCGTTTAGGGGACTTATTGCGTAAAGCTGGTGGAACTCGTCAACAAGTCGAAGAAGCGATTGATGTGATCCGTGGTGGTGACAAAGTGGATAATCAAGGCGCAGAAGAGCAGCGCGAAGCCTTAACTAAATATACTTTAGATCTGACCGAACGTGCTGAAGTCGGTAAGCTAGATCCTGTGATTGGCCGTGATGACGAGATCCGTCGAGCTATCCAAGTATTACAACGCCGTACTAAAAATAATCCAGTATTAATTGGTGAACCAGGGGTGGGGAAAACCGCGATTGCGGAAGGGTTAGCACAGCGAATTGTGAATGGTGAAGTACCGGAAGGGTTAAAGAATAAACGTGTGTTATCACTGGATATGGGGGCGTTGATTGCAGGTGCCAAATATCGAGGTGAATTTGAAGAACGGTTAAAATCAGTGATCAAAGAGCTGGCGCAAACCGAAGGCCAAACTATTCTGTTTATTGATGAACTGCATACCATGATTGGCGCGGGTAAAGGTGAGGGCGCGATGGATGCAGGAAATATGCTTAAACCGGCATTGGCCCGTGGAGAATTGCATTGTATGGGTGCGACCACCTTGGATGAATATCGCAAGTATATTGAAAAAGATGCTGCACTTGAACGTCGTTTCCAAAAAGTACTGATTGAAGAGCCAAGCGTTGAAGATACCATTGCTATCCTACGTGGTTTAAAATCACGTTATGAACTGCATCATAACGTTGATATTACTGATCCGGCTATTGTAGCGGCTGCGACCTTATCTCATCGCTATATTTCCGACCGTCAATTGCCTGATAAAGCCATTGATCTGATTGATGAAGCTGCATCGTCTATTCGTTTACAGATGGATTCAAAACCAGAATCCTTAGATAAGTTAGAACGCCGTATTATCCAACTTAAAATTGAGCAGCAGGCGTTGGAAAAAGAAGATGATTCCGCCAGTATTAAACGTTTATCGACGATTGCGGAAGAATTGGATGAGAAGCAGGATAAGTTTAACGAATTAGATGAGATCTGGCGGACTGAAAAAGCTGCGCTTTCTGGTACTAAGCACATTAAATCAGCGTTAGATAAAGCCCGTGTTGAGTTGGATATGGCCAGACGTGCGAGTGATTTAAATAAAATGTCAGAACTGCAATACGGCACTATTCCAATGTTAGAAAAACAATTGGATTTAGCCGCCCAAGCTGAAATGCAAGACATGACCTTGTTAAAGCATAAGGTCGGTGAAGCTGAAATTGCCGATATTTTATCGCGTTGGACGGGAATCCCGGTTAACCGGATGTTGGAAGGCGAAAAAGAAAAACTGCTGGCGATGGAAGATAACTTACATCAGCGGGTGATAGGTCAGGCTGAAGCGATTAGCGTGGTATCCAATGCGATACGCCGTAGCCGTGCTGGGTTGGCTGATCCAAACCGTCCGATGGGATCTTTTTTATTTATGGGACCGACGGGTGTTGGTAAAACTGAAGTATGCAAAGCCTTAGCTGATTTTATCTTTGATTCAGACCAAGCCATGATCCGTATTGACATGTCTGAGTTTATGGAAAAACATTCAGTCGCGAGATTAATTGGTGCGCCTCCGGGTTATGTAGGCTACGAAGAAGGGGGTTACCTGACGGAAGCAGTACGTCGGAAACCTTATTCAGTGATTTTATTGGATGAAATTGAAAAAGCGCATCCAGATATTTTTAATATTTTATTACAAGTGTTGGATGATGGTCGTTTAACCGATGGTCAGGGACGTACTGTTGATTTCCGTAATACGGTTATTATTATGACGTCTAATTTAGGTTCGGATATCATTCAAGAGGAATACGGTAAACATGATTATGATACGGTAAAATTACGCTTATTAGACTTACTTGGGCAAAGTTTCCGCCCTGAGTTTATCAACCGTATTGATGATACCGTGGTATTTCACCCTCTGGGTCGTAGCCACATTGAAAAGATTGCCGCTATCCAGTTAAAATCATTAGAAGTGAGACTAAAACAGTTGGGTTATAGTTTGTCGATCACCTCTGGTGCATTAGCAAAACTAGCGGAAGCCGGGTTCGATCCCTTATTTGGTGCCCGACCGTTAAAACGCGTATTGCAAAAGCAGATCGAGAATCGATTAGCCAATGCTATTTTGGCGGGCGAAGTAATACCGGGTAAACAGATTAAGATAAGTGTGGTTGATAATGAGCTAAGCGTCAGCCAATAAATATGAATAGTCATTAACGAATAATGAAAGGAGCCCTGAGTATCAGGGCTTTTTTTTGAATAAAGATTAATTGTTAATCATTAAAACTGCTTTTTGTGTTTTTATTGAAGTTATACGTGATAGTATTTATCTGCGTGTAGTGTTTAACACTATTTCGTATCCACACTAAGTTCGGATGAAGGTAGCAGGAGAGTGGCCAATGTGCCCGCCGAAGAAGTAAATCTTTCAGGCGCTTTATTTCGCAAGAAAAAGCATGGACTGTTACTGGACGAGCCTCTGGAGAGATCCATTAAATTGGACGCCGAAGGAGCAAAGCGACAATGTCGTTGAAACTCTCAGGTACAAAGGACAGAGGATAGGATTATTTTTTTTGCGTACTTTCACGTCTGCTTTTTGCTGTGGCTTTTGCTGTGGTTTTTTTGCTTCGTTTACCCATCTTGAATAATTACATCCTCCTCAGATTCACATTCTCGAGGAATGATTTTTAATGCACTATTTACAATTTTCTTTACTACAAACTGTACCACCTTCTTTATTAGAAACCCTACAAAGCATCGATCATTTTATTTGGGGTCCGCCATTATTATTACTTTTGGTCGGCACAGGTATCTATCTCACCTTACGTTTAGGTTTTTTACAAATCACCAAATTACCGTTAGCACTAAAATATCTGTTCTCTGGAGACAAAGGTGACAGTAAACAAGGTGATATCAGTAGCTTTGCGGCGTTATGTACTGCACTTTCTGCCACAATTGGTACCGGTAATATTGTCGGTGTTGCTACTGCGATTAAAATGGGTGGTCCCGGTGCATTATTCTGGATGTGGGTGGCGGCCTTTTTTGGTATGGCGACCAAATATGCCGAATGTTTATTAGCTGTGAAATACCGTGTTGTTGATGAAAATGGGCAAATGGCGGGCGGTCCTATGTATTATCTTGAGCATGGTTTGGGTAGTCGTTGGCTAGCGAAAGCTTTTGCCCTGTTTGGTATTGGTGTGGCGTGTTTTGGTATTGGTACTTTCCCACAAGTGAATGCTATTACTGATGCAGTTCAGATTTCGTTTAATATACCGGTGTGGTTATCTGCGGGGATACTGACGGTATTGGTTGCTATGGTGACCTTAGGTGGTATTCGCTCTATTTCAGCTATTGCTCAACGTACTGTGCCCGTTATGGCTGTATGTTATGTATTGGCATCGTTGCTGATTCTATTATTTAATATCGAGGCGGTGCCTGATGCAATTGGTTTAGTGATCAGCAGTGCATTTACTCCAACAGCGGCAACTGGTGGTTTCTTAGGTGCGACAGTTATGTTGGCTATCCAAAGTGGTGTGGCGCGTGGTGTGTTTTCTAATGAGTCAGGTTTAGGCAGTGCTCCGATTGCCGCTGCGGCAGCAAAAACAGATTCCTGTGTGAAGCAGGGGCTGATTTCAATGACTGGCACCTTCTTTGATACCATCATTATTTGTACCATGACAGGTCTAACATTAGTGTTAACTGGGGTATGGAGTGGTGAAACATCCGGTGCAGCGATGACAACGCTAGCATTTGAGCAGGGTTTATCACCGCTAATTGGTCAATACGTCATTACCTTAGGGCTCGTGTTTTTTGCCTTTACCACGATTCTCGGTTGGAATTATTATGGCGAACGTTGTGTGCAATATCTGTTTGGTCAGAGAGGCATTAAACCGTACAAGTATTTTTATATATTGTTGGTGGCTGGTGGCGCATTCCTACAGTTGGACCTGATTTGGATCTTGGCTGATATTGTGAATGGCTTAATGGCTATTCCGAACTTAATTGGTTTGATTGGTCTACGTCATGTGGTGATTGCCGAAACGCGATTATTCTTTGATAAATTAACGCTGGAACAGCAGACGGTATAACCAGTATAAAGAGGCAATAAAGACGTTTTTTATTGCCTAGCTTCAATCCATTAATCCATGATTAAGTGCATATTGGATTAACTCGGCACTGGTTTTTGTATTGATTAACTTCATGATTGAATACTTATGAAACTCGACAGTGCGCGGTGAAATAAATAATTCATCAGCGACTTGGCGTGCGGATTTCCCCTGTGCTAATAAACGTAATACGCTGATTTGACGAGATGATAGCTTTGGTTTATCGGTATTTACTGAGATAGAGGGCGATATATATTCATTCCCCGCTAATACTTGGTTAACAGCTTCGATTAAGCTCTCGCTCGCTTCGTGCTTGAGTACATAACCTTTTGCGCCTGCTGCCATTGCACTTTCGGCATATTCTTGTTCGTCATGCATCGTGAGACAAATTATTTTCACGGTTTTATTAATCCGCTTTAACGCTGCAATAGCCGCAATCCCAGTCATGTCTGGCATACTAATGTCGGTGATCACTAAATTTGGTTGATGTTGTTTAACTAGTTTGATCAATTCTAAGCCATCTTTGGCAATTGCTAAAATTTGATGCTCAGGTTGTAAAATACTGGCGATGCCTTGCGCTACAATCAGGTGATCATCGGCTAAAACTATATTACTCATAATATTCCTTTAAGGTAGGGATCATGATATCAACGATAAAACCACCATTTTTTGGAGACGTGAATACCGCTGTACCGTTAAATAATTGTGCGCGTTCTTGAATGCTAATTAATCCGATCCCCCCACCTGTTTTATTCAACGTTAGATCGCAACCTATCCCGTCGTCGATAATTTGAAAGTGGAGGTTACCTTCATGGTGTTGCATCAATACAAATACTGCAGATGCTTGTGCATGCTTGGTAACGTTATTTAATGTTTCTTGTAATATGCGGTAAAGATTTAAGGATAGTTCGTTATTAAGCGCTGGAATAGAGTTGAATAAAGTTTGTATATCAATATCTTTAATTGTAGATATTCGGCGGCATTCCGCTTTTAATGCGGTTATTAAACCGAGATCATCTAAGATTGCAGGATGTAACGATCGTGATAAGGCTTGCATATCTTTGGCTAAATCTTGAATCTCATGGTGTAATGCGCTCGCGGACTGTTTTTCACTATCGACAATTAAGGTCTGCGAAAGCGAAGATGCTTTAATGGTTAATAGCGCCATTCGTTGTGAAAAATTATCATGTAGCTCACGGGATAACAGTCGACGCTCGGTTTCTTGGCTATCCATTAAATGGTGTGATAATAATTTGAGTTTTTCATTTTTACGCTGTAACTTTTCCCAATAGGCATAACGTTCGTAAGTACAAGCTAGCATCTGGCCAAAAGCACTTATTCCGGTGATGGCATCTTCATTCCAATGCTCTGGTTCGATATAGCGGCTAGCTGTAATACCACCCCAAATTCGGCCTTGCACACGGAAGGGGACGACAATATGGGCAATAACTCCAGCCATTTCTTTAAGTAGCAATTCATCATGATTGATAATATCGAGCAGATTACCTTCTGCAATAATGAGCTCGCCTTTACTTATCTGATCTAAATAGGGGGAGTAGAGTCCTTGTGCTGGTAATGATACGGGTTTGTAGCCGGGAGCAGCAACAGCAAGTGCACCTTCAAAGCGGTTATCTAGGGTTAGGCGAACCAATGACATACGCTGAACTTGGATATAGGGCAGAAAAGCAGCTAGCGAATACTCAATAGCACTCAGTAAGTCGGCGGTATCGTTTTCCAATAACCAATTAGAAATTTTAGTGGTGAATTGTTTGATACTTAAGTCAGCCTCATTCATCTTTGGCAGCGCTCGCATATGTAGTGTCCTTATTAAGTTTAAGGTATATGTAATTCGTCTCATTACAGTCATATATTATGGGCTTGCCACGTACTATTTGGCTATAAAAAAATAGTGACAGTGTGTAAATCTAGCAATTATACGAGTACCTTTTGACTTCCTTTCACGAATATAATCGAGCTCAATATTCATTATTGTTATTTAGGGCCTAATTCGTAGGTACTGAACTAGCTAATTGAGGAATTAACCTGTGAGTTTAATATCTATGCCCTTTGTGGGCACTGGCTTTAATACGGGATTACATATTGTTGCTGCTGTTGTACTTATCGCAACGGTGGCTGCAGCAGGGATTGGCTTTTGGAAGTTTCATGAGGTTCCTATTCATCATGCACATAAAAATAGCCATCAACAATTGACGCTGATCACGACATTAACTTGGGTCGGGTTCATTTGGCATTGGGTGTGGGTACTCGCGGTGATTATTGCGTTTGTCGATGCAGAACAAGCTATTGCAAAGGTACGTGATATTTGGAAAGCAGAGGGGGATAACTCATGTTAGAAGGTTTAGCTGTCTGGGCATTTCTTATTTATCTATTACGTTTAATCGGGATGCCATGGAATAAATATTCTAAGAGCTTTGCCTATATAGGTGGCTCTGGGTGGTTGTTATTCGTCTGGGTTGGGTTAATTACTTATACACCGATGGATTTATCGGGTGGTTCATTAGTGCAATCGCCACATATTCAGTTACGTCCGGGTTCAACGCAGGTGACCGGCAATATTAAAAAGATCTATGTGAAGCCGAATCAGGCTGTCACTAAAGGTCAACTTATTTATGAACTTGAAGATCAGGTTTATCAGATCGCACTGAATAAGTCTGCTGCGCAAGTGAAGAGTGCTGAAGTTGCGTTAACATCGTCATTAGATGATGTGCGTATTAATGAATCTAAATACGCGATCTCGAATAAAGAGATAAAGATCAACCTCGATCAACAAGCTGAAATAGACGTCGATATGAATTGGAAGAAGACGACATTGCAGCGCTATATTGATCAAAACAAAGTGGCTGCATTTACCATCACTGAAAGTAAGTTAGATGAGCAGAAAACTGCGGTACAAGCTGCGGAAGCTAAATTGACAGTGTTGCAATCTCAAGCTGAAAAATTACTACTAAGTGCACAACAAGCCCAGCTTAATACTATCAAATCCAAACATGCTGTGAATAGTCGTAAAGCTGATTTAGCCAATCAAACCGCAGTGTACGCACAAGCACTGTGGAATTTAGAAAATACCCGTGTGTATGCGCCAGCCGATGGTTATTTAACAAATTTTATTATTCGTGAAGGTCAATACATAGGTGCGATGCCGCGTATTCAAATGTATACCAAAGAAAAATACGTACTAATGCGTGTTAACCACCAAGCCATTCGCAATATCAAA
>Ga0209291_1000096_pt1 | contig 86162 bp, 83 predicted proteins | sample GOMGulsemesocosm_FD_184633 | JGI IMG/M metagenome (GOLD analysis project Ga0209291, IMG submission 184633) | Methane-oxidizing microbial communities from mesocosms in the Gulf of Mexico - GOM9B Gulf of Mexico (SPAdes) (version 2) | ecosystem: Environmental > Aquatic > Marine > Cold seeps... | reverse complement strand
TTTTCATTTTGCCTACTTTTTTAAGTATCGCTAATGCTTTAAATGTTGACATAAATTCGGTTTTTCCTAATTCAGAAGGACTTTCCCATAATTGAATTATAGTTTCTTTCCAGGAATCAGTTTGAGCGCCACAGTCAACAGAATCCACGGTTAGGTGTTTTACTTCAGTGATATGGTAATTGGCAGCTACTAATAGGTTGGGTGCATATTCAAATAATAAGCTTTTATCTTGATGGCTTTGTAATAGGTCTAATAATTCTTGAGTCTTCATAGTGTGTAACTTTTTAGGTGTTATTGTTGTTAACAACAGTTTTGTTTTGTGGTATTAAAAAAGAAATCCAATTGATCCTTAATGATATTCCATTGCTTGATGTTTATGCAATAGCACATTTTTTTTCCTTCAATTTCTCCTTGAATTAGGTCTATTTTTTTAAGTTCTTTTAAATGTTGCGATATTGTTGCTTGTGCTAAACCAATTTCTTCAACAATATCATTACAAATACAGGATTGTTGTTTGCTAATGTATTGCAATATTGCTATCCTAGCTGGGTGGCCTAGTACTTTAAAAATTACAGCAAGGTTATTCTGTGAGCTTGTAAAAATTTGTGACTTTGTAATTCCCATAGTTATATTTGTATATTGCAATATTACGATAATAAGATGAATTAAAAAAACTCACACAATTAAGTATGAGTTTTGTGTATCTAAAACCAACCTTTTTGATTAACCTGGTACATATCTATGAATTCTTCGTCTGATTTTGTTAAGTAGATGATTCCTTCAATGAAACCAATTAAACTAGGAACACTCCCGCATGTAATAAGAGCAAGAACTAACATGATTATTCCCTCTTTAGTGTATCCTAACACAAATTTATGTATTCCTAAAGCACCAAATAAGATACCAAGTATTCCTGCGATAACTCTTTTACTCTCTTGATTTAAATTCGATTGATTTATTGTATTTCCATTTTCGTCTACTATTTCCATATTGGTGTTTTTCTATTTTGATAATGCTAATTTACTAAAAAAAAAGCTATTGATATTGTGAGTAATCGGTTTTATATACTGATAATCGAAAGAGTATTTAATAGTAGCATTTGAATAGATATAAATTATGTTAAAAGTCTATATTTGCTATCAAACTAATCTAAAAAAACAAAATAAAAATGAATTGGTATTTAAAAGTATTAAAACAGTACGCAGATTTTTCAGGAAGAGCAAGACGTAAAGAGTATTGGATGTTTTTCCTTTTTAACATGATTATTACATACGGTATAATGGGAATTGCTATTGCAACTGAAATGCCTGCACTTACTTTAGTAAGTTCAATATATTCTTTTGCTGTTTTGATCCCAGCTATTGCAGTGGGAGTTAGAAGAATGCATGATGCAGGTAAAAGTGGATGGTATTTATTAATTCCAATATATAATTTAATCTTAGCTTGTACTGATAGTGAAGCAGGAGCAAATAAATGGGGAGATAATCCTAAAACTGGAGGAGATGAAATAAATGAAATTGGAGTAGCTTCGTAATAAGTTTAACTTCAAATAAAAAATGCCGCTAATATTAGCGGCATTTTTTATTTAAAAGCTTTATCTATGGGTTCCCATAGTTCTATCTTATTTCCTTCAGGGTCTAAGATCCATCCAAATTTTCCGTATTCGTATTCTTCAATTTCACCTACAATAGTAACGCCTTCTTCTTTTAGAGTAGCCAAGAGTTCTTTTAGATTATGAACTCTAAAGTTCATCATAAATTCTTTTTTACTTGGTTCAAAATAGGTAGTGTCCTTTTTAAAAGGGCTCCATTGTGTGGTAGCATCATTACCTTGTTTGTCTTTCCACCAAAAGGTACAACCATAGTCATCCGTATTTAACCCTAAATGATCTTTGTACCAATTTTTAGTAGCTGTAGGATCATCAGATTTGAAGAATATTCCACCAATTCCTGTTACTCTTTTTTTCATTAAATTCGGCTTTTGATTTGTATAAAAATAAGGAATCAAAAGTGTTTTTCAAAACAAATACTATTTTTAACGTCTTTGTATTGGCCGTAATTTTGGATTATTTGATATTCATTTTTCTTATATAGTGCAACAGCCTCTGATAGTACAGTGCCTGTTTCTAAAATACATTTTGTGTATTTCAATTCTTTAGCCCATGTTTCTAGTGCAATCAAAATTTTTGTTCCAGTACCTTTTCCTCTTCCTTTAGGAGACACATACATTCTTTTTATCTCCATTACTTCAGAACTGAATTTCTTGATGGCACCACAGCCAACAGGAATATTATTATGATAGGCTACGATAACATATTTCAACATATCAATATTGTTGAATTGATTATAGAATGAATGATCGTCGCCGTCTTTAATTCTTAAATAAGCATCAAGATGTTGCACAAGATTGATAAAATCAATACTGGTAGAGTCTGTTCTTTTTAGTGTAATCATTTTAGTTAAAATGCAGTTTAATTTTATTTACAATGGTTTGCGCTAACTTTATTTTAGATTCTATAGTCCAACCAGCTACATGAGGTGATAACAGTACATTTTCCGAATTGATTAAATACTCAAATGCTTCTGGAAGGGTGTCGTTCTCAAATAAATTTTCAAAAGATGTTTTTTCATATTCCAACACATCTAATCCTGCGCCAAGAATTTTTTTATTTTTCAAAGCAAGGGCTAAATCTGAAGTAATTACTGCAGATCCACGTGCGGTATTTAGTAACCAAAATGGTTTTGAAAAACTCGCAATAAAATCATGGTTAACCATATTATGAGATAAGCTATTAAATGGAGTATGTAAACTTAATACATCAGCTTTCTCTTGTAATTCTTCTAAGCTAACTTGTTTACAGTTTTCGTCACCAACATTATTTTTAATGTCATAACAAATTACATTAACATCAAAACCTCTAAGTTTTTTAGCAAAGGATTTACCCATGTTTCCATAGCCGATAAGTCCAACAGTTTTTCCGTCTAACTCGATACCTCTATTTGCTTCACGCAACCATTTTCCGTTACGGATTTCAGTATCAGCTTTATTTAATTTATTGAAAAGTGAAAGTAACATGCCTAATGCATGTTCTCCAACAGCATTTCTGTTTCCTTCAGGAGCAGCAATTAATGTAATCTCCTTATTTTCTGCATAGTCACAATCAATGCTTTCTAAGCCAGCTCCAACACGTGCAATGAATTTTAAATTAGTAGCTGCATTAATAAATTGTTTGTCAATTTTAAATCTACTCCGGATTACAATACCATCATAATCTTTTATTTTGGCTTCAATTTCTGATTTTGATGAGAAGTAATCCTCATCATTTATATGGCCAAAATCGTTTAATTGATTTATTAAAAGGGAATGATTAGTGTCTAAATGTAGGATTTTCATAGAAAAATAATGAGTATCCAAAGATACGATGTTTTATGCAATTTGTTAAAGAAAGCATATAAGTTGATTTATCTATTGTAGTGAATACTAGTTTAAATATATAACTAATCAATAGGTTAATGTTGTTTTTGTAACTAGTTAGTTTATAAGTGAATAAGAAATTAAAACATGAGAAAATTATTAGGTTTTATGCTTCAATAACGGTATATTGCTCAACTTTAAAAAAAAACCCAGATATTATGAAAAAAATTTTACTTAGTATAGTAGGATTGGTTTGTTTGAGTGTTATTGGTTATATGGCATATGACAAACAGGAAATTTCTACGAATGAATGCAACAATATTGCTGATTTAGATGCGCAGCATAGAACCTTTATGGAAAACTCTCCGTTTTCTGAGGTGTCAAAATTATCAAAGAAAGAAAGAAAAGCAATAGGATTACCTCCAAACAAGTACTTGGAGAGAGAATGGGAACTAACAATGAATCCAGAGTTAGGAAGACCTACTCCAGAAAATTTAGAAACGATTAAAAAATCGATACGTGATGCTAGAGCTAGCGGAAGAGTTTCTGGTGATGCAATTGGTAATGAATGGGTTGAAAGAGGTCCAAATAATGTAGGAGGTAGAACAAGAGCTATTATGTTTGACCCTAATGATGCTACAAACGAAACTGTATTCGCAGGTGGAGTAAGTGGTGGTTTATGGAAAAACACAAACATATCTAATTCAAGTTCTGTATGGACTCAAGTTTCAATTTCAGAAAACTTAAGTGTTACAACTATCGCTGTAGATCCAACAAATTCACAAGTGTTTTATGTTGGAACAGGTGAGTCTTATGTTGCTGGTGATGTAAATGGAAATGGAGTTTGGAAATCAACAGATGGAGGAACAACATGGGCAAAAGTATTTGGAGGAATAACAGGTCCTACTACATTCGAATCAGCTTCTGTAATCACAATGAACTCTCCAGCGGGAGTTGCAGGTGATTACCCTTGTTTTCCTACTACAGCTTTCGGTCCTGCAATAGGATCAATAATGACTGCAGATTTAGTTTTAGCTAATGATGGTGTAGCTCCAAACAGTGATGGATGTACTGCATTAAATTCAATGACAGGTAAAATTGCATTAATACGTAGAGGAGCTTGTACATTTGTTACTAAAGTAAAAGGAGCTCAAGATGCTGGAGCAATTGGAGTAATTGTAATGAACAATGTTGCAGGTACACCTGTAGCAATGGGAGGTACAGATGCCTCAATTACAATACCATCAGTAATGGTTTCTAAAGAAGTTGGTGATATTTTAGAAGCTGCTTTAGGTAGTGGAACTGTTAACGGATCATTGAATCCTCCAACAGGTGATTTTACAGGAAATTTAGTTCCTGGAAATCAGCATATAAATGATATTGTCGTAAGAAATAATGGAGGTTCTCCAGAGGTTTATGTTGCAGCTGGAGCTTCATTTTATGGTGCTGCCAATTCAACTACTTATTTAGGAGGGACTGCATATGGTTTATTCAAGTCTACAGATAATGGTGCAAACTGGAATGAACTTTCTATGCCATTAACTAGTGGTGGTAAAAAACATACACCAAATGATTTAGAGCTTGGTGCAGATAATAAATTATGGGTTGCAACAACAAATAGTGTCGTTTTTGGTGATGGAGGAGGAAAAGTATTTGCTTCAACAAATGCTAGTGCAACAACTTTTATAGAAGAGTATGCCAATGCAATTGGATCAAGGACTCAAATAGCTACATCTCCTTCAAATGCAGGAACAGTTTACGTGTTAATGCAAGGCGATGCTGCTACTCCTATTGTTATGGTAAAAACTACAAACAGTTTTACTTCTACAACCAATATGGCGTTACCTAATGGTTCTGCTACTGGAATTCCAGCAAATGATTTTACGAGAGGGCAAGCTTTTTATGATTTGGTAATTGCTGTTGATCCTACTAATGATCAAAACCTTTTTGTTGGTGGAATAGATTTATATAAATCTACCAATGCTGGTGGGTCTTGGTCACAATTCACAAAATGGTATCCTGGAGCAGGACTTCAAGAAGTCCATGCCGACCAGCATGCCATCGCTTTTGGAAATGGAGATGTAAATAAGATGATTTTTGGAAATGATGGAGGAGTATTTTATTCTTCAAACAAAGGAACTAATACAAATTCTAGAAATTCGGGGTATAATACTGCTCAATTTCATAGTATAGGTGTCGCACCTTCTGCTACAGGTGATAATTTTGCTGGGGGATTACAAGATAATGGTACACAGCAATTTAATAATGCAACTGCAGGAATGAATGGGGCTTATGAATCACAAGGTGGTGATGGAGGAGCAACGGATTATGATCAAGATACTGGTAACTATTATATCTCTAACTATGTATATAATCAAAATATTGTTCAAAGGAATTTAAGTGGTGGTGGATTAAAACAACTTGATACTGACACATCTGCTGATTCTAATGGAGATTTTGTCAACCAACAAGATTTAGATTCTAATTTAAATTTATTATATACAAATTATTCTAATGCAACTTCAGGACCTCAAATAATGAGGTATAAAATTGCAAATGGTGGTGGTCAACAAACAATATTGTCACATGCATTGTTAACAAGTGGTGGTTCACCAACTGCATTAAAAGTTTCTCCTTATACAACTTCAACTACTAAATTAATTGTAGGAACGCTATTCGGGGATTTATTAATGGCTCAAAATGCACATCTTGGAACAATCCAAACTTGGTCAGATATAGGAACAGCAAATTTTGTTGGAAGTATTTCTGATGTTGAATTTGGAGCTACAGAAAGTGATATTTTTGTAACAATGCACAACTATGGTGTAGAGAGCATATGGTATACTAGTAACGGAGGTACTACTTGGGTTACTAAAGAGGGTAATTTGCCTGATATGCCTGTAAAATGTATTTTGCAGAATCCATTAAATACTGAAGAAGTTGTAATAGGTACTGAATTAGGAGTTTGGTATACAAATGATTTTTCATCTGTTAATCCTTTTTGGCGTCCTGCTTTTAATGGTATGAGTAATGTTAAAGTAACAGATTTAGATGTAAGAGATGATAATGCTATTTATGCTTCTACTTACGGTAGAGGAGTTTTCTCTGGATTATTTACTGCAGCACCATTATCTGTTAATGACGAAGAAATGGCTTCAAATACAATATCATTATACCCAACGGTGTCTAATGGAAATGTATTTGTAAAATCAACTGTTAATTATCCTAAAACTAAAGTAATGGTTTATGATATCAATGGGAGATTAACACATGAAAGTTCTATGAACTTATATTCTAATGGAGAAGCTAGTTTGAATTTATCAAACTTAAGTTCAGGAATGTATTTCGTAAACTTATCTTCGGAGAAATTAAATAGAACAATTAAGATTGTTAAAAAATAAGCATCAGTGCTTATAGATATTAAAAAGGAGCATCAATTGATGCTCCTTTTTTTATACGTACTTTTTAATTACGTTATAAATAGTATTTGGGGATAAACCAGTAGCTTCATATAATTCATGAACAGTTCCATGTTCAATAAACTGATCTGGTATCCCTAAAATAGTTATGTTGTTTTTATAAGAATTATGGGTTGCAAACTCCGTAATCGCACTTCCAAAGCCACCGATAATTGTACCGTCTTCAATAGTAATAATTGTATTATATGTTTTAAAAATACTGTGCAATAAATTTTCATCTAAAGGTTTGATAAACGGAATGTCAAAATGAGCTACTTTCTCTAACTCATCATTAGTTAAATAAGGATATACTTCTTGTATAGTATTTCCTATATGTCCAATACTAAGTACTGCAATTTCAGTTCCTTTTTTTATACAAGTTCCTTTACCTATTTTTATTTTTTGATAAGGTTGTTTCCAATCAATAGTGACACCTCTTCCTCTTGGATATCTAATAGCAATTGGATTATCCAATCCTAGTTGAGCTGTAAATAGAATATTACGTAATTCAATTTCATTTCTAGGAGAAAAGATAATCAGATTGGGTATACACCTTAGGTAAGCTAAGTCAAATACACCATGATGGGTAGCTCCGTCTTCCCCAACTAAACCCGCTCTGTCTAAGCAGAAAATTACGGGTAAGTTTTGTAGAGCTACATCATGAATAACTTGATCATAGGCTCGTTGTAAAAAAGTGGAATAGATGTTACAATACACCTGCATTCCTTGAGTTGCCATTCCTGCAGCTAAAGTTACTGCATGTTGTTCAGCAATACCCACATCAATAGCGCGTTTTGGCAAAGCATCCATCATTGTTTTTAAGGAGCTTCCTGTGGGCATTGCAGGGGTAATCCCTACAATTTTTTCGTTTTTAAGAGCTAAATCAAGTATGGTTTCTCCAAAAACATCTTGATATTTTGGAGGCTGAATAGCGGTTGAACTGGTATTTAATTCACCGGTTTTTGCATCAAACTTGCCTGGAGCATGATATTTAACCTGATCTTCCTCAGCTTGTTTTAAACCCTTTCCTTTTGTAGTGATTACATGTAGGAATTTTGGACCTTTTATTTTTTTTAGTCTGTTAAACTCTGAAATTAGTTTGTCAAAATCATGTCCGTCAATCGGGCCAGAATATTCAAAGTTTAAAGCCTCAAAAATATTATGTTGATGGTTTGCCTCCCCTTTTTTAATTCCGGTAAAATATTTTTTTAGTGCCCCAACACTTGGGTCAATCCCAATGGCATTATCATTTAAAATAACTAAAAGATTCGCTTTGGAAACTCCAGCATGATTTAAAGCTTCAAATGCCATTCCACTTGCTATGGAAGCATCACCAATTACGGCTATATGTTGCTTTTCAGTCTCTCCTTTTAGGTTTGAAGCCATCGCCATTCCTAAAGCTGCTGATATAGATGTTGAAGAATGCCCTACGCCAAAAGTATCATATATGCTTTCATTTCGATTAGGAAAACCTGATAGTCCTCCTAATTGTCTATTGGTATGAAACTGTTCGCGTCGTTCTGTTAAAATTTTATGTCCGTAAGCTTGATGTCCTACATCCCAAACTAGTAAGTCGTTAGGAGTGTCAAAAATATAATGCAATGCAATTGTTAATTCTACTACTCCTAAGCTAGCTCCTAAATGCCCTTCTTTTACGGCAATAATGTCAATGATAAAATCACGTAACTCTTTTGCTAGAGTTGGTAATTGACTTTTTTCAAGTTTCCTCAAGTCAATCGGATTGAATATTGTGTGAAGTAATTTGTCTGACATAAGGCAAAAGTAGTATTTTTACAGCTATGGAAGAATTGTTTTCTAATGAATACTTTATGAAAAAGGCGCTTCAGGAAGCTGAAATGGCTTTTGAAAAAGGAGAAATACCTGTTGGCGCTGTTATTGTTGTAGATAATAGGGTTATTGCCAGAGCGCATAATTTAACGGAATTGTTAAATGATGTAACGGCACATGCAGAAATGCAGGCTATTACAGCAGCAGCCGATTTTTTAGGAGGGAAGTATTTAAAAAAATGTACGTTGTATGTAACCCTTGAGCCCTGTCAAATGTGTGCTGGGGCATTATACTGGTCACAAATAGATAAAGTGGTTTTTGGTGCAAAAGATTCTTCTAGGGGATTTGTAACTATGGGTACAAAATTACATCCCAAAACAAAATATGAAAGTGGTGTTTTAGAAGAAGAGTGTAGTTTGATAATGAAGCGTTTTTTTATTGAAAAAAGGAATTTAAATTAAAAAAGGAGCAGTGAAGCTCCCTTTTTTAATAAGATGTAATTTCTATTTCTTTTAAAAAATATTTTTCTCTTTTTACCGCTAGCGGTTATTTTTTAACAGCAGGTTGTTTTCCTTCTTTTTGAGCCAATAACCCTTTTTTGTTTTCTAGAGCTAATACAAATTGTGGGTCTAATTTTAAAGCTTCATCAAAAATAGCAATCGCTTTGTCAATATTACTTTTATCCATGCTAAACTCAATTAAACCAAGAATGTTTAAGAAAGCTGCCTTTACAGGTGTTTCTAAATAACTATTTCCTTTTACAAAAATTCTAACCTTCTCCTCTTTTGAGTTTTGTAAACCGTAATTAATAGTTGCTTTTGCTTCACCAAAACGTTGGATACTAAATTGTAATTGTGCTAATTCATAAGCATCTAAAACACTTTTATTTTTTTGAATAAGTGCTTCGTAATTTTCAATAGCCTTTTTAGGGTTGTTTAGGTTTTTAAATCCGATAGCTTTTGTTCTTAGAGCTAAATCAGAAGTTGAATTCCCTACGACTTTAATAGCTTGCATAGGCTTGCTAGCTTGTAAATACATGTAGGCTAAAGTGTCTTTTTTAGCTTCAGTAGGTACTAAAATTATTAAGTGACTCAACCCTTCAATAGCTCCATCTAAATCATTATTGCCAAGCATCATTTTATAATACTTTTGATAATGAGTTGTTAATGCAGTTTCTGTACTTTTTCCTTTTTTCTTTTTTTGAGCTTGAGTAGTGGTTAATGTAACTAAAGCTACTAAACAAAGAGCTAATTTTTTCATGGTAAATTATGGTATATATGATGGTTACGAAAGTATCAAATTATTTTTAAACTCATAATTTAAAAGCGAGATGATTTTTTTTGAAGAAATTTCTTTTGTTAGTGCTATAGGGCTATTATTAATTATTGGTAATGGTAAGCTTAAATCGTTGCAAATGGTTGTGTAATATTCTCCTTTTGTAGGATGGGATGGATGTACAAGATTATAAATTTCTTGAGTATAATCAGATTTTAAAAGTAAATAAATAGCATTGATACAATCCTCTAAATGAATAAGATTGATGAGCTCATTAGGTGATTTTAATACTTTGTTTGATAGATGATATGCTGGATGCCTGTTTGGACCAATAAGTCCTCCAAGACGGACAATAGTTGTTTTAAAATGAGCGTTATTTAGCAGTAATTGTTCAACTGCAACAATTTGTTGAACGGAATCTCTTAAAGGATTAGTGGGCGTTTTTTCGGTAATAATACCAGTAGCATTTCCATATACTGAAATTGAACTTGTATAGGTAACACGCTTAATAGTTGAAGCTTCTATTTTTGGAATTATCTTCTTTAATAATTCAGCATAGTTTTTTGCTTTAGGAGGTATTGTAATGATTAATTCATTAACGTTTAAAAAACCCTTTGTCAAAGTTTCCGTGTTTTCTAAATCAATAGTAAATGCTTGAATACCTGAGGTAGCAAGTGCTTTTTCTTTTTCTGAAGAAGTGGAGCTTCCTAATACGGTATACCCAGATTCTAATAAATGTGTTGCCAAAGGAAACCCTAACCATCCGCAACCTAGTATGGCTATTTTAGTCATTGAATTTTATGGTGTTTTTTACTAGAATTGCATCGTTAATCACAAAAGGTTTTGGAATCATATTATCTTCTCGCTTATCAATATTTAAGGATTTGTTACTCAATAAATCATGTGATACTTCTATAAGTTCTATATGCGGGATGCTGTCCTTGTGAATACTAAAACTTAATTCTAAAGGTTCGTCATTAACTACATAGTAAGTAGCTATTTTCGGAGATTTATCGTTAAAGAACTTTGATTCTATTTTTGTTGAAATCAGAGTTCCGTTAATACTGAAGCTATTGAATGTTTTCCTTGTTTTTGAATTAACATCAATGCTATTTAATTTGCGATCTGGCAAAATACATAAACGAATTTTTCGCTCGTTATTAATAATAGTATCAACTGAAATGTTAATATGAGATTCTGGAATTTCTATAGGTTCAGCCATGGCTATTTTGGAAAATTCGGTGTTGTATTTACTGCCAAATTTCACACGAACATTTTCGCTTAGTGTTTCTTCAAAATAGGATTGATTCCAATTGTCAAGAATGTTATCATACGTTAGCCAATAACTCTTTTTTGTGTCATTATCTTGTAAATAGACCAAACTATTGGGTTTTGGTTGTTCGGAAGTAAATTCACTATTTAAATGCGCAATAATAAATACAATAATAGAAGAAAGCAATAGTAAGTGACCTAAGGATTTCTTTCGTCTTATAAAACCAAAAACAGGAAGTAATAATCCAAATACAAGTACAATTAGCATACTAGACGATACTACAATTTTTAAACCTAATGCAATTGGGAATTGCGGAATAAATGGAGTAAAAATAAAAACAGCAGGTAAACATAAAAGTGTCATTGCAAATAAGTTTGGTTTCTCTTTTCGTAATAAAAAGAAAAATAATCCTAGTGCAAAAAATAGTGGGATTATAAAGAAACTTGCGCCTTCTAGTATTTGTGCAATCACAAAATTAAGCGCTATCCATACTACAATTGGTGCAACTAGCAATTCTTTGGTGTTGGTTGATGTGTATGCTTTTTTGTAAATGTAAAAGGTGATGCTTAGTGAAAGTAACACGAAAAATAAAATGTATAAATGCCCATTATAAGTGAACCCGTGAAGGATTTCGTTGTAATGTGGGTATATTTTCAAAATTAACTTCCAACCAAAAAAGCCAATTACTCCATTAATTATTAGTGCGGAAAATAAAGCTAAAAAACCTTTGCTGATTTCTTTCCCATTTAACTTTCTATTTCTTTTACCGTAAATGAATATCAATATAAACAAGACTAAAGCAATAAATACTAGGGGTAAAATCCAAGTAAAAGGGTAGGAGTGCATTCCTAATGGAGAATTAAAATACACATTATTTTCAGTACTGTTTAAATTATTCAAATTGGCATTACTAAAATGGGCTAGTAGTGGCATTAAATAACTTGCTTGGTGCGATAAGGTGTTGTTGTCCAGTCTTTCAGGAGTGTCCAATGCGGCATGATAATCATAATGATCATCAATAAAGGCAAAGTTGAATCCTTGTATGCCAGCTTCTTTCCTGAAAACGGTTAAGTCAGTGTCGTTTGGTAATTTTTTATAAATACTATAGGCTAATGAGTTGGCTACGGGAAAAGTAGGGTTTGCTTTTGTGAATTCATTCATCAGTGTAGCGTTACCATCAGTAGTTTCCACTAGAGTAAATGAGGGGCCGCCACTGCCCCGAGCTTCGAAGTTTAATATTAAACCAATGTCTTTTGTCCAAGGATGCTCTTTAACAAATAATCTAGCACCGTTTAAACCTAGCTCTTCGCCATCAGTAAATAAGATAATGATATCGTTTTTATGAGAAGTTCCTTCTGTAATAAATGCTCTAATACCTTCCAATACTGTAGCCACTCCACTTGCTGCATCGCTAGCTCCTTTTGAAGAATGTCCTGCACTATCGTAATGACTCATTAGCACCAAGGCTTTTGAATTGTCGGTACCTTTTATTCTGGTAGCTATATTTTTCACATTCGCAAAAGTTCCCCAGTCACTAAAACTGTTTCCTTCTTGAGTTTGTACATCCAAACCAAGTTTTTCAAGTTCATCAATGATATAAGTAGCGGCTGTTTCATGAAAATCAGTACCTACAGAATGCGCAGCATGCCCTAGTTTTTGTACATGATTGAATGCCTTTTTATTTGAGAATTCTTTATTGGCAGGGTTATCGATAAAATTGTCTAGAGGCAATTGTGTTTTGATGCTTGAATAAGCAGCAAGACTTAATATGATTAATGCTATAATTTTTTTTAACATAATAGTAAATTAAGTGGATGAAAAAGTTACTGAATTGTTGCAGTCGTCATTCTTTTCTTTTCACTAAGGCATAATATTCATTTTCTAAAGGGAGATAACCTTGATCGTACACAAAATAATAAACCGTACCAATTTTGGTAGTATAGGTTGAAGTGAAATAGGAGAAGTCAAACCCTTTTTCTATCAATTTACTTCTAGATGTTTTGGTTTTATTTTCAGGGTTTAGTTCTTCTAAAATACGCCAATTCTTACGTAAACGATTATTTACATTACGAATCAAATTTTTAGAATCCTTATTAACTCTATTATTGTATTCATTCCTACAACTGTCATCACAGAATTTTTTATCTGCACGTCCTTTTATAGGTTGTTTGCATTCTAAACAGGATTTTTCCATAAGGGTTGTTTATTTTTTATATCTATAATGACCAATGATAGTATAAGCAAATAGCACATCTTCTGCTACTTGTCCGCCACCAATATTATGGACTATTAAATATCGTTCTTTGTCTTCTGATTTTTGATGAGTAACTATGCCAATATGTGTAATGGCTCCACCGAGATTCCAACATACAATATCTCCAGGTTTATAATCTTCATTATTATTAGTAATAGGCTTTGCAGCTTGATGACGATTGAAAAAGGTCATCAAGTTTGGTACTCTTCTGTGGTCAATATTAGTGTCAGTTCTTTTTAGTCCCCATGTTTTAGGATATACATTGAAATTTTGTTTCATATCCTCATGAACTTCTTTTTGTAGGTCAATTCCCATTTTTCGGTAAGTTCTAATAACTACATCAGTACACACACCTTTTCCTTCCGGAATATCACCATTAGGATACTTGATTGAAAAATAAGAAGGATCATAAATAATAGTGTCATCAATAATTTCTAAGGAGCAAGCACTTATTTGTTGAAAGAAATCTTGAGCGAAGTTTATTTGAGTAGCTATTAAAAAATAAAGAAGTAGCGTTGTTTTTTTCATATTAAAAGTGATGATATCACCAAGATACAAAATATCCGTTTACAAACGCTTACGGAGTGTTTTTCGTTTTGTTAATTTTTCACAAATCGCAAAGTTTCTGAATCTTCAACTAGGATTAAGTAGTAGCCTTGTTTTAATCTAGAAACTGGAATTTGGGTAGCACTGTTTGCGGTTTGTTCTTTTAAAATATTTCCTTGCATATCAGAGATGCGAATAAAAGTATCTGCTTTCAAATTAGCAATACTAATATAGTCTGCAGCTGGGTTTGGATAAACGGTGAGTTTACTCAAGCTTTTTGGAACTATTTTTTCCTCAATAGTTAAATTTATTTTAGTAATGGTGTTCTCGTCTGTAGAGGAAACAAATAAATAATTTTGATGTATTATGATATCAAATGGAGCGTCTATTTCTGGTATAATGTAATCGGTTTTTTCGTTCGGATTTTGCAAATCTATTTTTGAAATTTGATCTCCGAGTAATTCAGCAATAAATAAGTTGTCACCTTCGATGAACATGTTTGTCGGAAAACTTAAGTCTTGAAAAACTTCTTTTAGCACTTGATTACTTTTGTTTAGGTCAATTTTGGATATGCTGTTTTGGAATAACTCTACAATGTATAATTCTTCGTTATACTGTAGTATATCACAAGGTGACCTAAGGTTTTTGATTACAATTTCTGTTGATGAGTTTTCTTTGGATAGGTCAATTTTTGAAATTCTATTTCCGTTATACTCCGCAATGTATAATTCGTTTTTGTAAATTAATATATCTGAAGGCGCATTTACACCTACTACAACATCTACAGGTAAAGCTTCTGGGTTTGATAAGTCTATTTTTGATATTTTATTAGCATCAGATTCTGCTATATATAACTCATCATTTACTATTGTGATAGCTACGGGATTTGCTAAGCCTGATACGACATCAACAACTTCTGGGCTGTCTACTGTGGTGTCAATTTTAGAGATTTTATGACTATTGGAAAAATACAAATCGTCTTCATAAAAAGCTATCCCCATAGGACTATCAATATCAATAATATATTCTATTTTTTGAGCGTTTGTGCTTGCTATAAGGAATACTACAAACAAGTGAGTGATTTGTTTTTTCATAGTAGTTAAGTTTTTTGAGAGCGATAGGTTGTTTCTAATATCCCTATAGTGTTAATTTAAACGAAATTGAAAGCATATTTATTATGCGTGTGCTTGTATTAAGCCATGTACAAACGACTACAAGCATTTACAATCGACAGTAAGCAAGTATCTACCGAATAAAACTAGCATCGCAATTTAGCTTTGCAGTGTCGAAACATAGGAACTTGATAGTATTAACTGTTTAACACTAAAATTTAAATTATGAGCACATTAAGAAACAAAGTACAGTTGATTGGGAATTTAGGAAACCAACCAGAAGTGATCACTTTAGAGAGTGGTAAAAAATTAGCGAAATTTACTATGGCTACAAATGATAGCTATAAAAACGCACAAGGAGAAAAAATAACGGATACCCAATGGCATAATATTATTGCTTGGGGAAACACAGCGCAAATAATAGAGCAGTATGTAAACAAAGGAGAAGAGCTAGCTATTGAAGGAAAATTGACTTCAAGGAGTTATGATGATAAGGAGGGGAACAAACGTTACATTACAGAAATAGTAGTAAATGAATTATTGATGTTAGGAGGGAAGTAAATTAAGATTATATAAAGAATAAAACAACAAGAGCGCTGAAATTCAGCGCTCTTGTTGTTTGTAAAAATTAAAAAATTACATTCTATCAGGATTATATCCTAAAAACGGAACTTCTGTTTCGTTAAAGATAATTCCATAATCTTCCAATTCCTTTAATATTGGGGTGTACACTTCTTTTGAAATTGGTAATTGAACTCCAGGAGTTTTAATTTTTCCATTCAAGATTTGTAAGGTAGCAATTGCAACAGGTAGACCAACTGTTTTAGACATTGCAGTAAACGTTTGATCATCTCCTAAAATAACCATTTTAGAATCTATTTGTTTTTTCTCGCCATTTAGCTCGTATCCAAACTTGTGGTACATAACAATCATATCTTTATCTTCTTGTTGTAAAGTCCAAGTATCTAATAATATTTTTTGTAATATTTGAGCAGGAGTAGCATTTTTTATTCCTACTTTTTTGGTAGCGCTAAATAAATCTAATTCTAAATATTTCTCCCAAATCACATCGTCCTGGTCTATTTTTAAACTATGACGAAACTTTAGTTCAACAGAATCTGTAGGACTATATGGTAAAAATAAGTTTACATAATCTCTATAAGTCATTTCTTCAGAATCTTCAATAGTGTATGAATCATCTGTCATACCAAGAGTAATAAAATTATTCCAAGCACGAGAATATCCAACTCTTCTTACAGTTCCTCTGTATAGTGTTTCAACATCTTCTAGTCCATAAACACTTCTGTAACTTAAAGAGTCTCTATTAGCATACCCTTCAAACTTCCCGTACCCTTCAACTTCTAGGAATTCAGTTCTTCTGAATAAACGATTGTATGGTATGTATTTGTATTTACCTTCTTGTATAAACATTGCGGTTCCGCCTTGGCCAGCTAAAACTACATTTCTAGGGTTCCAAGTAAACTTGTAATTCCATAAATTGTTATCACTCTCAGGAGCAACTAATCCACCACAAAACGATTCAAATAACATGATTTTTCCACCTTCATCGTGTATGCGATCTATAACTTGCATAGCACTCATGTGATCAATCCCTGGATCAAGACCGATTTCATTCATAAATACTAAGCCTTTTTCTTTAGCTTCAGCATCTAATGCTTGCATTTCATCACTAATGTATGATGCAGTAACCATGTGTTTTCCATAGGCAACACAATCCTTAGCAACGTCTACATGGAAACGTGCTGGAAGCATTGAAATAACAATGTCTGCATTTTGTACAGCAGCTTTTCGTTCATCAGCATTAAAAATGTCTAATAAAATAGCTGTTGCGTTTTTATGGCCTTTAACATGTGTTTGTGCATTTTCTAGAGATAAATCTCCAATGGTAACATGTAAGTTTTCTTCCTCAGATTTTCCGATTAAATACGTGATTAAATTTGAGGCCGATTTCCCTGCGCCTATTACTAAAATTTTTCTCATTTTTGTATGGGGTTTTTACTAATGTGTTGTGTCTATAACACAAATATACAGATAAGTGATATTTAAAACAATCTTATGAATAAAAGAATATTAATTTCAGCAGCTATATTGGCAATTATAGCAATTGTATTAGGGGCTTTTGGAGCTCATAAATTAAAAGAGTTATTACCAGAACAAAGTTTAAATTCCTTTGAAACAGGAATTCGATATCAAATGTATCATGTTTTTTTACTGCTTTTTTTAGGTGTTTTCTCACAAATATCAGAAAGTGTTAAAAAGAAAGTATATCGATTAACTATGGTAGGTGTCTTATTTTTTTCAGGATCGATATATGTATTGTCAACTAGCAGTATCACTTCAATTGACATTTCGGCTATAGGAATTATCACTCCAATAGGAGGAGTGTTACTTATTGCTGCTTGGGGAATTTTGTTGAGAAGTTTTATAAACTTAAAAGCTGATTAAGGCTTGTTTGACAAAAATTGTATACTTTTGCCCTTTATAACTAAATGCAACACAACAACAATACTATTATTATGGCTGATAATGATACAAAAAAAATGATTTCGTTAGAACAATACGGAATCAAGAATGCAACAGTAAACTACAATTTATCTTCAGATGAATTACATGACTTAACTATAGCAAAAGGACAAGGTGTTGAAGCTGCTTCTGGAGCTTTAGCAATTAATACAGGTGAATTTACTGGTAGATCTCCAAAGGATCGTTTTATCGTAAAAGATGCTAAAACAGCAGATGAAATCTGGTGGGGAGATATTAACATCCCTTTTGATGGAGATAAATTTCAAAAATTATATGATAAAGTAGTTGCTTACTTATCAGAAAAAGAAGTTTTTGTTCGTGATAGTTATGCTTGTGCGGATGAAGATTACAAATTAAATATTAGAGTAATAAATGAGCGTCCATGGTCAAACATGTTTGCTCATAATATGTTTTTAAGACCAACGGCTACAGAATTAGAAAACTTTAGCCCAGAATGGACTGTAGTTAACGCTCCAGGTTTTATGGCAGATCCTGCTGTTGATGGAACACGTCAACATAACTTTGCTATTTTAGATTTTACACGTAAAATTGCTTTAATAGGTGGTACAGGATATACAGGAGAGATCAAGAAAGGGATTTTCTCGGCATTAAACTTCATTTTACCTGTTGAAAAAAACACGTTACCAATGCATTGTTCTGCAAACGTTGGTAAAAATGGTGAAACTGCAATTTTCTTCGGATTATCAGGAACAGGAAAAACAACTTTATCATGTGATCCAGAACGTAAGTTAATTGGTGATGATGAGCACGGTTGGACAAATGAAAATACAGTATTCAACTTTGAAGGAGGTTGTTATGCTAAAGTAATTGATCTTTCTGCTGAAAAAGAACCAGAAATTTATAACGCTATCAAAAAAGGAGCGATCCTTGAAAACGTTATTTTAGATGATAAAGGAAATGTAGATTTTCACGATACATCAATAACACAAAACACTCGTGTTAGTTACCCAATTTATCATATTGATAATATTCAAACACCATCAATAGGAAAGAATCCTAAAAACATTTTCTTCCTTACTGCTGATGCATTTGGTGTATTGCCTCCTATTTCAAAGTTAACTCCTGGTCAAGCGGCTTACCACTTTATTTCAGGATATACTGCAAAAGTAGCAGGTACTGAAGCTGGAATTAATGAGCCATTACCAAGTTTTTCTGCTTGTTTCGGAGCACCGTTTATGCCATTACATCCAACAAAATATGCTGAGATGTTAAGTGTAAAAATGCAAGAAGCTGAGGTTAACGTTTGGTTAATAAACACTGGTTGGACTGGTGGAGGTTACGGAGTTGGTAACAGAATGAAATTAAGTTATACAAGAGCTATGATTACTGCAGCTTTAAATAACGAGTTAGATAACGTAGAGTTTGTAAAGCACCCAATTTTCGGATTAGATATGCCTACAACTTGTCCTAATGTTCCAACGGAGGTGTTAAATCCTAGAGGGACTTGGTCTGACGCAGCAGCGTATGATGCAAAAGCTAACGAATTAGCAGCATCGTTTAAAAAGAACTTCGCTCAGTTTGAAGATTATGCAAACGAAGAAATAATGAATGGTGGTCCGATTGTATAAGTACAATTAGATTTTCAATATATTAAAAATCCCGAAGCGAATGCTTCGGGATTTTATGTTTTTTGTATAATATGTAAGAAGAAACTATTTCCTTAATTCCTCCATGTCTGAAAGTAAACCTTCTAGTTTGTTTAGTATTCCTCCGTAGATTAAGTTGATGTCCCATTTTCCAATCTTCCCTCCAAAAAAAGCTAATATACCAATGACTAAGAAGAAAGGGATAAGTAAGAGTATTGGAAAACCATTGACTAAAGAAGTTGTAGGAAATTCAGAAACAAATCCGTTTATAAAACGATCACCTAATATAGTTCCATCAATGTCAATAAACCAAAAACCAAGTGCCATAGCCAAAAAGACATAGGGGTACAAAAAGGTAGATAGTTTAGAATTTACTGCAATCATGTCTTTTACCCACTTATCAAAAGAGCTTAAGTACTCATAACTACTCGTGTTTTTATCAATAGTATCTAGTTGATTACTGAATTTCTGCGCAACAAAAGTTACAGCAATAAAAAGAAAGGCCATCGGTATACCCATATATATCATTCCTGTTACATATGAAAGAGGGATTATTATTATTGCAAAAGCAACTATTCCGATTCGATTTAATTTATACATGTGTTTGAATTTTTCAACGATGTCTATCGATTTTTGATTGTATAGGTCATTTAATTTTGGTGCAACTAAGGCATCATTTTTTATAAAACCTTCTTTCCAAATTGTTTCTATTGATTTTTCCATAATAGTGTTTTTTTTAAAGTAATTTAATTACTTAATATTTTTTTTAAACGTTCTTTAATACGTGTAATACGCACGCCAATATTGTTAGTATTGGTTCCAATAATGTCAGCGATTTCTTGATACGACTTTTCCTCTAAGTACAGTAAAATAACCCCTCTGTCAATCTCAGATAATTGCCTGATGGCACCATATAGTTGATTAAGAGATTCATCAGCAAACGCACGACTATCTACTAAAATCTCGTCAGGCAGTAAATCAGAAGGAGAATTCTGCTTGTTGTTTTTCTTTTTCTTTAAGAAAGTTAAACAAACATTTAATGACAACCTGTATATCCAAGTAGACCATGCTGATTGTTCCTTGAAGTTGTCTTTGCTGCGCCAAATTTGCAAACATACTTCTTGGTAATAATCCTCAAAATCTTCTTGAGTATCGGTATATGCCCTGCAAATCTTGATGATAATTGCGGCATAGGGTAAAATTTGTGTGGTGTAAAAATCGCTACTCACTTTTGGTCTTTTCTTGTTTAGTGTCTCAAATGATTATTTATTACAGGGATATGGAAAATACTTTAAATAATAATAAAGATAGTGTATTCTCCAGTGTGGTATTTAAGGTTTGTCTACAAAACTTTGCCCTCTTTTTTAGCTTTGGTGTCCATGATTCTGCCAATCACTAAACCTATAAACATCCCTAATACTAATCCGGAAGAAATTCCAATTGCATTCTGGATTGCTGATCCAAAAGCAACTCCAAAGCACATACCTAAACTCATTCCTATTGCAGTATAATATCCTTTTGAAACTAAAGAGAACTCTTTTTTTAAATATTCTTTAAAAGAATTATGAGTCTTTCTGTAGTATTTTTTCTTACTCTCATTATTTGAGTTTAATTTAAAGTCATCAAGTTTTGTTTCAATAGAAATTAAGTCTTCTGTTGAAAGGTCTCTTTTACGTAAGCTATTTAAGGTATGAATGAAATCATCATATACTTTTAGTTCAGATTTTTTAGTAGTCTGACTTCTTAATGTATTTAAAAATTTGATTGCTTCATCTGTTGTCATGATATCTAGTCTTTTCTTATTTAGTGCCTTAGATTAATATTTATTACATGTAGATGGAAAGTTTTTTGTTTATTCTTATCTCAGTTAAGATCAAAACCTTCTATGTATGCATAAGAGATATGAATTAACAATATTGTTTTTGGTCGAAACAAGCTTTGGGAAATTATACCCACTGGTGGGTTTAAAACACAATAAATTATGTAATTTTGCGGTCATTATGGCAAAACAAGAAGATCAGTTTAAAAAAGTTGTAGCTCATGCAAAAGAGTATGGGTATGTATTTCAATCAAGTGAAATATATGACGGGTTAAGCGCAGTATATGATTATGCTCAAAATGGAGCAGAATTAAAGAAAAACATCAGAGAATATTGGTGGAAATCAATGGTGCAATTACATGATAACATTGTAGGTATTGATGCTGCAATATTTATGCACCCTACTACATGGAAAGCTTCTGGGCATGTTGATGCCTTCAGTGATCCTTTGATAGATAATAAAGATTCTAAAAAAAGATATAGGGCAGATGTTTTAGTAGAAGATTTTGCTGAGAAATTAGAAACTAAAGCTCAAAAGGAAATCAAAAAAGCTGCGAAGCGTTTTGGTGAAGCTTTTGATCAAGCTGAATTTGAAGCAACAAATCCTAAAGTTTTAAAATATAGAGCTGAAAAGCAAGCGCTTTTAGATAAGTTAGGACAGCTTTTAGAAGAAGAAAAACTTGATGAGGTAAAAGCATTTATTGAAGAGTTAGGAATAGCTTGTCCGGTATCAGGATCAAAAAATTGGACTGATGTACGTCAGTTTAACTTAATGTTTGGTACTAAATTAGGAGCTTCTGCAGAAACTGCAATGGACTTATACTTACGTCCGGAAACAGCGCAAGGTATTTTTGTAAACTTTGCTAATGTGCAAAAAACAGGACGAATGAAAATTCCTTTTGGTATTGCGCAAACGGGTAAGGCGTTTAGAAATGAAATTGTTGCGAGACAATTTATTTTCAGAATGCGTGAGTTTGAACAAATGGAAATGCAATTTTTTGTACGCCCTGGGACTCAGAAAGAATGGTATGAGCAATGGAAGGAAACAAGACTAAAGTGGCATATGTCATTAGGTTTAGGTGAAGAAAATTACCGTTTCCATGATCATGAAAAATTAGCACATTATGCTGATGCCGCTTCTGATATTGAATTTAACTTCCCGTTCGGATTTAAAGAATTAGAAGGAATTCACTCAAGAACAGATTTCGATTTAAAAGCACATGAGTCACATTCTGGTAAGAAATTACAATATTTCGATCCGGAACTAAATGAAAGTTATACACCATATGTTGTTGAAACTTCTATCGGATTGGATAGAATGTTTTTAGCAGTGTTTTCTAATTCATTACAAGAGGAAGAATTAGAAAACGGAACAACACGTACGGTATTGAAATTACCTGCGGTATTAGCACCAACTAAGGCAGCTATATTCCCTTTAGTAAAGAAAGATGGATTACCAGAAGTTGCTAAGAAAATTGTTGCTGATTTAAAATGGGATTTCAATGTAATATATGACGAAAAGGATGCTGTTGGAAAACGTTACCGTCGTCAAGATGCTGCAGGAACACCTTTCTGTATTACTGTAGATCATGATACTTTAGAGGACAATATGGTTACTATCCGTCATAGAGATACAATGGAGCAGAAAAGAGTAAAAATAGAAGAACTAAGTGCTATTATTGACCAAGAGGTGAATATGAAAAACTGGTTAACAAGAATGTAGTTTTAACTGCAATAGGATATTTAAAGAGCGACTTACGAGTCGCTCTTTTTTGTTTTAGTGTTCGCTTTTAAAATAGTAATTGTCAGTCTGGCTCAAATTAGAAAAAAGCTTTCAATTGTATATTACCGGTATGAATGGTTTTAGAAGTCTCGCTTTTTCTTCCAAAGTAGGTGAAGTTTAAATCTAAAAACTTGGTAATTCTTTTTTGGACAAAGACATTCCAAGTTAGGTTTTTTCCTTTTTCCAATCCTTCTAACATTTGGTATGCAACAGGTGAAAATGAGTTCCCAGTAAAGTCATTAATATAGTAATTGAATTCCACGTTTAAGGAGACTTTATCTTTTTTAGCAACTGAAAAAGAAACCCCCATACGCTGTTGGTCTAAGGTTTCAAAATTCCCTATTGCGTTTTTCTGAACTGAATATTCGTAAAAGGCATCTAACTTGGTATTGGTAGCTGCTAAAAATGATATTTTCGGATTTGTACTCCAGTTATCCAATTCGTAGTTATTGGCGCTAAAGTTTTCCGAATCATTTTTAACACTCCCTATATTATTTCTTAACTCTAGTAACCAACTATTAAAAATCTTATGAATAAAAAGGCATTGCTGATTTTTAGTGTTGTTTTCTTGAAATCCAATACTTAAAATATTTCTATTTCTATTTTGTAAGTAGGTATATGAAGTCGAAAATTTTTGTTTACCTCTATTGAAAAACAAAGTGTTTTTAAAGCTTGAGTTTGTGGTAATCAATTCTTTATCTTCCTTTTCAAATAAGTTAAAGTTAAAAGTGTCTTCTCGTTTGGTCTTTTTGTCAATCAGAAAAGAGGTTTGGTTAAAGAATTTAGCGAGTGTTTTTAAGAAGTTATTATCTGCATTAATCCATGATTTTGGATTTAATGATAAAGAGGCGCTTAATTTATTTTGTTGTGTTTTTATAAAAACCTGATTAGGGAGCAATATCTTTACAAAACTAGCTTGATCCTGAAATTGAGCAATTTCAAATTCATTTAGTTCTTGAATTCCATTTTCGTTGTAATCTATCCATGTATAATACCCTTGTCCCTCATCAACTTCTACATAGGTAAAATCTTGTTGAGGAACTACGCCTGAGTTTACTTCAAAAACGGTGTTTAAATTAATAAATTGATCAAAAATACGTTGGTTATATGCTATTCTTGAGTTTAATGATTTTTCATTTTCTATTGATTCATCCTCATACTGTAAGGTTCTGTAATTTGCATGAAAACTCAGTTTTGTTTTTGGAGAGTTGATTAGTTTTGACTTTAAATAATAGGTGTTAGAATTATTCACACGTGCTAAAGCACCATTTTTTAAACTATCATTGGTTCTGTATTTATAGCCTGCTTCAACAAATATGTTTGTGCTGTCACCAATACCGGAAAAAACTTCGTAAGCATTGTATTTTTGACTGTTTCCAATAAGTAATTTGGTGAGTTTATCTTCTTGTTGGTTATTTTCTAAACTTGTTTTTGCGCCCAACCACCCTTTATTTAACTGGTATAGGATACGAGCTGAAACACGTAAAAATGTAGAGTTATAACTTTCTGATGAACTCTTCAGAAAGCTAGAATTAGATGCTATTCTGATTTTGTTTAATCGTAGATCATTGTTTAATACATGCCTGTTTCCATTGTAGTTTTCTGAAAACTCCAAATGCTCATAAGCGTAATTTACAATTCCTTTTTTATGATGGAGTAAACTTACTCCCGAGCTAATAATGTTTTGGTTTCCCAATGGATTTTCTAAATTCCAATCTCTGTCAAATTCTACACGATACAAACGTTCAACGGTTTTAAAGTTTTTATTGATGTAATCCGTATCTATAAACGCATTCATGTTCCATGCGCTGTCTTGCTTAATGATATTCCTTTTTATCGTTAGTTTTCCTGCAAAACCATTATTGTTTTCGTTATCAATATCAGAAAACAAGTTTAAATCATTTTTACTTCCTGCTAGTTCAAAATCCAATTGTGTTTTTTCATTTGGAGCATAACTTGCATCAATAACGGCCATTTGTAATTTTGTAGGTGCTATAAGTTGAATAACAGGGTCATAATTTCCTTGCGGGATACCACCAATCGGAGCAACGTATTCAAATATATTACTGATGGCATTACTGTTTGCTAGCACATAGTTTCCTGAATTATTACCTACTAAGCTAAATTTCACTTGAAAAAGTTCATCGGTAGGTTCTGTTGAAAATACAAATGCTTCAACACCACCAATCAATTCTTTTTTATATAAAATCCTGTTTTCTGAATAGGCTTCGGGGACTGCAGAAGGAGCATTCATTAAACTTTGGTCATTTCCTGCTGCTTGTAAAACAGCAACTTGCTCGGAACTTAAACTTTGCTGTAAAGGCTGGTTTTTGGCATCATTCTCAGTATATACATGTGCATCAATACTAAACTTTTTGTCTTTATGTCTACCACCTCCATAAGCTATAATTCTACTATAATTTTGGTCGCTAAATTGATATTCAGCAGTGATTCTCATTTCAGAAGTAATCGGATACGTAGCATTGAAAATTATTTCACCGGCATTGTAGTCTATTACATAATCATTGTTTTCACCTCTTTTTAAAGGAAGTCCGTTAATGTACACGGTTTCGCTTCCTGAAACGAGTAAAATAAAGAGTTGTCCATTTTGACCTATAAGTTTATAAGGCCCTTGATTTCCTTCTTGACCTTTAAATTCACTTTTAGCATACTGTCCCTTTACTAAAGCTCCGGATGCAAATAACTTAGTTTCGCTACTATCTCTAACTATTGTCCCAGTAGCATAAATCCCTTGTACTTTTTTTGAAAACTTCCCAAAGTATGAACTGTTGTTTTCAAGATTTACATCTCCAGCTCTAAGTAGCCAATTCTCACTAAAAATCTCAATAAAAACTTGATCAAATTCATTTACTTTTTGCGAATACCCCCCTTCTTGTAGTGGTATGTTAGAATCCTGTAAGGATGCTCTTAGAGATACTTTGTTAGATATTTTTCCAGAAATTTGTAAGTCTAGCTCCGAGTTCAAAACAGAGTTTTGATTGTTTCCGACAGAAATACCTCTGGAAATACTTCCTGAAGTTTCTAAACCTTCAAAAGGAGTGTAATTTCGTTTGACATTTGTGACTCCTAAGCTATATAGCTTTTGTGTGTTTTTAGTGTTCTCAACAATAATGCTTTTATCAAATAAATAATATTTTTTAGTAACGAAATCTGGGTATTTTGTGTAGTGGATGTATATGGAATCCGTAGCAATATTATCCTTATTTTTAATATGAAGAATACTTTTGCTAAAATCAGTAGTGTATAATGTACTGTCAATAGGTTTTAGATTCTTGTCAAAAAGTTTGAATTGAAACGGATTGATACTTACCGAATCTATTTGAATACTATCTTTAACAAGAACTCTTTTTTGTACACGATTAGTATTGATTTCTTGAGTAAAGCTCAAAAAACTAATAGAAGTTAAAAGTAAAAACAAGAGTATTCTCATTAAGTCTTAAACGCTGATAGAACAGATTTATTCCAAGGCAAAAATACATTTTTTTAAAGTTAGAATTCGATGAATATTTTTTCGTGGATAAGTTGTTGAAATTTATGAGTTCATTAACGTTAATTTCATGGGATGTTTCGTTATTTTAGCGAGGTAAACAAAACTTAATAAAGAAACACCACGTGAAAATAATTTCTTACAATGTTAACGGTATTCGAGCAGCTCTTAAAAAAGGGTTTATTGAGTGGTTACAGCAAGCAAATCCGGATGTAATTTGTATTCAAGAAACCAAAGCACATAAAGAACAGCTAGATTTAACTGTTTTTGAGGATGCGGGTTATCCGTTTCATTATTGGTATAGTGCAGAGAAAAAGGGCTATTCAAGTGTAGCGATTTTATCTAAAACGGAGCCAAATCATATTGAATATGGTACGGGAATAGATTATATGGATTTTGAAGGAAGGAATCTTCGTGTCGATTTTGATGGTGTTTCTATTATGAGTTTGTATTTACCTTCAGGAACAAACGATGCTCGATTAGAGTTTAAATTTAAATATATGGCGGATTTTCAGCAATATATTAATGACTTGAAAGAAGAGATTCCTAATTTAATTATTTGTGGTGATTATAATATTTGTCATGAAGAAATTGATATTCACAATCCGAAAGGATTAAAAAAGACTTCTGGTTTTTTACCAGTTGAGCGTGAATGGATAGGAGCTTTTATTGATAATGGATTTATTGATTCGTTCCGTTATTTTAATAGTGAACCACATCAGTATAGCTGGTGGAGTTACAGGGCAAATGCAAGAAATAATAATAAAGGATGGCGATTGGACTATGCCATGGTTTCTGAGCCTTTAAAAGAACGCTTAAAAAGAGCTGTGATTTTACAGGAAGCAAAGCATTCGGATCATTGTCCTATTGTGGTAGAAATAGATTAATTTCAATAAGTAGTATTTTTTAAATAGAATAATAACGTCAGTCTGAGCTTGTCGAAGACTATATTAACAGGAGAATTATGATCAGAAAAGTTTCATTAGTAATATTAGGAGCAATATTAGTTACTTCATGCGTGTCAAAGAAGGTTTTTACCGATTTAGAAAGTAATTATGCTAAATTAAAGAAGACACATAGAGCGCTAGAAGATAAAAATAAAGACTGCGATGAGTTAGCAGCGCAATTGGAGGCTGATTTAGCTTCTGCAACTACAGAACTTGAACAGTTAAAATCAGACAAAGCGGATTTGGCTAATGAGATTGCAAATTCTCAAGCAAAAGTTGATGGTTTAGGAAAATCGTATAAGCAATTGGAAGAAAGCAGCGCGTCTGAATTGGCAAAAAATACTGCAAAAAACAAAGCGTTATTACAGCAGTTAGAAGATAAAGAAAAAGCCTTAGCAGCTGAAAATGCTCGTTTGGTTGGTTTGCAAAAAGAACTTGATGCTCGTTCGAAAAGAGTAGATGAGTTAGAAGGAGCTTTAGCGGCCAAAGATGCTAATATGAAAGCTTTGAAGAACTCAATTTCTAAAGCTTTAACAAACTTTGAAGGGAAAGGGTTAACTGTAGAGCAACGAGATGGAAAGGTATATGTTTCTATGGAGAATAAATTGTTATTTCAATCAGGAAGCTGGAAAATAGGGAAAGAAGGAAAACAAGCAGTAAATCAGTTAGGAGAAGTTTTAGCGGAGAATCCTGAAATTAACGTGTTGATTGAAGGGCATACGGATAATGATGCTTTTAATGGGAAAGGAGATATTTCAGGTAACTGGGACTTATCAACAAAAAGAGCTACTGCAATTGTGAATATTTTACAGGAGAATAAAAATATAAACGCCGAAAGTTTAACGGCGGCAGGAAGAAGTGAGTTTTCACCAATAGCAACAAATGATACTCCTGAGGGAAAAGGGAAAAATCGTAGAATTGAGGTGATTTTAACACCTAAATTAGACGAAGTGTCTAAATTATTGAGTGAAGTACAATAAACTAGTTTAAAATATTGAGGCAATGAATGTATTACGTTTAGTAGTATATTCATTGCTTTTTTAATAAAAGAATTTCTTTAGTTACAATGAAATACACTACTATTCCAAAAACTGATATAAAGGTCAGTAAAATATGTTTGGGAACAATGACGTTTGGTAATCAAAATACTGAGTCAGATGCCCATGAACAAATGGATTACGCAATCAGTCAGGGAGTCAATTTTTTTGATACTGCAGAAATGTATGCAGTTCCTCCAAGCGCTGCAACCCAGGGTAAAACAGAAGAGTTTATAGGGAGTTGGTTTTCAAAAAACAGAAACAGAGATGAAGTTGTTCTGGCAACTAAAATTGCTGGTCCAAACAGAGGGATGGATTGGATACGTGATGATTTAAGTTATTCAAAAGCAAGCTTAACCTTGGCATTAGAAAATAGCTTAAAACGATTACAAACTGATTATATAGATTTATATCAATTGCATTGGCCGGAACGGAATGTAAATATTTTTGGACAAAGAGACTACAAACATAATAATACAGAACAATGGCAAGATAATTTTGAAGAGATTCTTGCTGTATTAGATGGTTTTGTAGCAGCTGGAAAAATAAGGCAATTAGGGGTGTCTAATGAAACCCCTTATGGTGCTATGAAATTTTTAGAAGCAAGTAAAAAAGGGTTGCCTAGAATAAAAACCATTCAAAACGCATATTCTTTAATCAATAGAGGGTATGAAAATGGTTTAGCAGAAATATCAATGCGTGAAGATGTCGGTTTATTAGCCTATTCTCCTTTAGCTTTTGGAACATTGTCAGGAAAATATATTGAAAATCCAAATACCGTAGGGAGAGTGTCATTATTTTCAAGATATTCACGTTATTCAAGTGAACAATCTACTAATGCAATTAAGGAATATTTAGTGCTCGCTAAGAAGTATGATATGAGCTTAACGCATCTGGCATTAGCTTTTGTAAATCAACAGCCATTTGTAACAAGTAATATTATAGGGGCAACAACGATTGCACAATTAAAAGAAAATATTTCTAGTATTGCTATTACATTATCTGATGAAATTTTATCTGATATAGAAAAGATACATGCTGTAATTCCTAACCCAGCGCCTTAATTTTCTTAACTGAATATTTATAAAGTATGGAAAAATATATTGAAGCATTTGTGCAAGCGTTTAACGGAAGTCTAAATTGGACTTGGAAGTCTATGCTGTTTGAAGTGTCATGGTACACTAATTTTTTCTGGGGTTTAATGTTGATATCACTTGTTGTTTGGGGTTTTGAAATATTATTTCCTTGGAGGAAAAATCAAAATATTTTTAGAAGAGATTTTTGGTTGGATGCATTTTATATGTATTTCAATTTTTTTGTGTTTTCAATTGTAATTAGTGGGTTCTATAAAATAGTTGGGGTGTCATTTAGTGAATTTGGAGTTACCATAAAGAGTATAACGTTATTTGATATTGCTCAATTGCCTAATTGGCTACAATTGATACTATTCTTTGTATTGTTAGATTTTGTACAATGGTTTACCCATGTGTTATTACATAAGTATGACTTTTTGTGGAAATTCCATCAAGTGCATCATTCTGTAAAAGAAATGGGCTTTGCTGCACACCTTCGTTACCATTGGATGGAAAACATTTTCTATAAGCCGTTAAAAACAATAGCGGTAATGTTGTTAGGAGGTTTTGAGCCTACGCAAGCTTTTATAGTACACTTTGTAGCAATTTCAATAGGGCATTTAAACCATTCAAATATTAAAATTTCTTGGGGACGATTGAGATATGTTTTTAATAACCCAGTGATGCATTTGTATCATCATGCCAAATCACTTCCTGAAGAGCGTAAAAAAGGAGTGAATTTCGGAATAAGTTTAAGTATTTGGGATTACATTTTTAAAACTAATTATATTCCTGAAAATAGTGGAACTATAGCTTTAGGTTGGGAAGGAGATGAAAATTTCCCGAAAAGTTTTATTGGGCAATTGCTGGTTGGTTTTAAACAAAATAATAAAAAAGTAGAGAACTAATAGTTCTCTACTTTTTTATATATTAAATAATTATTTAATTAGGAAGCACTGTTTTTCCAGTCCATTCTAAAATTCCTCCGCTAAGATTGTTAGCTTCATTAATCCCTATTGAATTCATTACTTGGCAAGCTTGTCCGCTTCTAGCGCCACTTCGGCAATAAACATAATAGTTTTTATCCTTATCCATTTTTTCAATTGCTGACATGAATGATTGAGGCTCTAAGATGTTTATTAAAATAGCATTTTCAATTATACCTTCAGCCCATTCATTAGGAGTCCTTACGTCTAAAATAACAGTACTCTCTTTTGTGATAGAGTTACTCCATTCGGCTTGTGTTAAGTTTTTCATTGTATTTAATTATGTGTTATAAAGTAGATGGGCAAACGTAATCAGATATAGAAACGTTTGTTTTTTTTATGGATCCAAAGCCACCTTTTACATCTGTGATATTATGTATTCCTCTGCTTTTTAAAATTGAAGCTGCAATTACTGATCGATAGCCACCTGCGCAATGTATATAGCTTGTTTCTTCAGCTTTGTAATCGTCTAAATAATCGTTTATTTTACTTAAAGGTGTGTGTGATGCATTTGTTATGTGGGTAGATTGGAATTCACCTACTTTACGTACATCAAATACTTTGGTATTGCCTTTTTCTGAGGCAAATTCTTCCGCAGTAATTGAACGAAGAGTATCAGTATCTCTGCCTTCATTTTCCCAAGCTTTGAAACTTCCTTTTAAAAAGCCTAGGGTATTATCAAAACCTACTCTTGATAGTCGGGTAATTACTTCTGCTTCGCGTCCTTCAGGAGCTACTAATAAAATAGGTTGTTTTACATCACCAATTAATGCGCCAACCCAAGGAGCAAACCCACCGTCAATACCAATAAATATTGAGCGTGGTATGTGTCCTAAAACAAAATCATTTTGATGACGTACGTCTAAAACGATAGCGCCAGTTCTATTCAATTTTGTTTCAAATTCTGTAGGGGATAAACCTTGCGATCCTCTTTTTATAACGGCATCTAAATCATCATAACCTTCTTTGTTCATTTTAACATTTTGAGGGAAATATGCTGGTGGAGGTAGTAATCCATCAGTAACTTCAGTAATAAACTCCTCTTTAGTCATGTCAGCACGTAAGGCGTAATTTGTCATTTTCTGATTACCAATAGTACCAGTGGTTTCTTTACTCATGTTTTTCCCACAAGCAGAACCTGCTCCATGTGCAGGATAAACAATTACGTCATCTGCTAAAGGCATTATTTTATTACGTATACTATCGTATAAATATCCAGCTAAATCATCTTGAGTGATACTTCCTGCTTTTTGTGCTAAATCTGGTCGCCCTACATCTCCAATAAATAAAGTATCGCCACTAAAAATTGCGTGGTTTTTTCCTTCAGCATCAATTAACAAAAATGTACTACTCTCCATGGTGTGTCCAGGAGTATGTAGTACTTTTATTGTAATGTCACCTAATTTAAATTCTTGATTGTCTTTTGCAATAGTGGCATTGAATGAAGTTTCAGCATTTGGTCCAAAAACTATTGTTGCCCCAGTTTTTTTTGCTAAAGTTACATGACCGCTAACGAAATCAGCATGAAAATGCGTCTCGAAAATATATTTGATTTTAGCGTCATCTAGTTTAGCTCTATTAATGTATGGAAGTATCTCACGTAAAGGATCAATTATAGCCACTTCACCTTTACTTTCAATATAATAAGCTCCTTGTGCTAAGCATCCAGTGTATATTTGTTCTATTTTCATGTGTTTGTATTTTTTCTTTCAATAGTCATATGAAAAATTACTGCAGTTAAATATCTGTTTGATATTATTGCTATGAATATTTCATTATGTTGAAATTCAGTATTTAATATTCAAAGGTATAAATAGTTTGTTGTTTAACCCGAAAAGTATGTTAGATGTTTGTTAGGATTTATTGTTTTAAAAAAAATTCCATGTAAAAAATGAAGAAAGCCATAGCAAAAACAAAATAGCCAAATCCTTTTTTTAATTTTTTCCCGTCAATAAAGTTACTTAGGTAGCTGCCTATGAAAATCCCAACAAATGAAATCATTGTAAAAGTAGCTAGGAATCCCCAATTTACTTCCATTGTAAATACATCTCCTAATAAAAAGCCAGATAGTGATTTTAAGGCAATAATAATTAACGAGGTACCTACAGCGGTTTTCATATCAAGATTCGCAAGTATAACTAAGGCTGGTATGATAATAAAACCTCCTCCAGCTCCGATTAATCCTGTTATTACTCCCACAACAATCCCTTCTAGAACGATAAGTTGATAGTTGTAAGTTGTGTTTTTTGTAGTGATATCAAGTATCTCTTTTCGGTCATTAAGCATAGAAAATGCTGCTGGAATCATTAGTACGGCAAATAATCCAAACATTGCCATTCTACGCGTGAAATCAAAACCATTAACGTTAAAAAGTACATCTGGTAAAAATGGGACAACAAATTTTCTTACAATGGTAACTCCAATAATTGCTGGTATACCAAAAACAAAAGCAATTTTCCAGTTAACTAAACCCTTGAAATGTTGCTTTATGCCACCAACAAGTGCGCTTGATCCTACAATGAATAAAGAATAAGCTGTAGCCATTTTTTCATTTATAGAAAAGAGGTAAGCAAGAACAGGAACAGCTAATATAGAACCGCCACCTCCAATAAGTCCGAGAGATATGCCAATTGCTAAAGCGCTGAGATAGCCAAAAACCTCAATTAATTCCATGAAAAATATTGTTTATATAATGGGGTTATAATTTGTAAATGTACCATGAGTTTAGGAAATATACAACATTCTTTTAGGATGTGAGTTTTTTATGAGGAGTTCTGTCAATTAGTTAACCTAGCAATTCACCTACTACATCTTCAATTTTAGAAACCAAGATAAGTTCAATTTTTAGGTTTTTTAACGAAATTTTATTGTGTTTAGAGATTAAGATTCTAGTAAACCCTAGTTTTTCTGCTTCTAAAATGCGTTGATCAATTTTGTTTACAGGCCTAATTTCTCCGGATAGCCCAACTTCTCCAGCTAGGCAAATGTTTTTATCGATTGTAATATCTTCATTGCTTGAAAGTATTGCAGCAACCACAGCTAAATCAATTGCTGGGTCATCTACAGAAATCCCTCCAGTAATGTTTAAGAACACATCTTTTGCGCCTAATCTAAATCCAGCCCTTTTCTCAAGAACAGCAAGGAGCATGTTAAGTCTTTTTGAATTGTATCCTGTGGTGCTTCGTTGTGGCGTTCCGTAAACTGCGGTACTTACTAATGCTTGAATTTCTACAAGTAATGTACGCATTCCTTCTATGCTAACTGCAATAGCATTACCGCTAAGTTGATTGGAGTTTTTAGAAATAAGAATTTCAGATGGATTTGAAACTTCTCGTAGTCCATTTCCTAACATTTCAAAAATACCAATTTCTTGAGTTGATCCAAATCTATTTTTAATAGATCGCAGAATTCTGTATACATGGTTTCTGTCTCCTTCAAATTGCAATACAGTATCAACCATGTGTTCCAGTACTTTTGGACCAGCAATATGGCCATCTTTAGTAATATGACCTATTAATAGTACTGGTGTTGCTGTTTCTTTGGCAAATTGTATCAGCTCTGAAGTGCATTCTCGAATTTGAGAAATGCTTCCCGCAGAGGATTCTACAAAATCAGTGTGTAGTGTTTGAATAGAATCAATTACTACAAAATCTGGAGTGGTAACTTCAATTTGCTTGAAGATGTTTTGTGTTTTTGTCTCTGTTAAGATCAAACAATTATCTGCAGTTTTAGTAATGCGTTCTGCACGCATTTTAATTTGTTGTGCGCTTTCCTCTCCAGAAACATATAAAGTTTTAAAAGGAAGTTTTAAGGCAAGTTGTAACAGTAATGTTGATTTCCCAATACCAGGTTCTCCTCCGAGTAGTGTTAGAGATCCAGGTACAATTCCTCCACCAAGAACACGATTAAATTCTTTACTTGTAGTTTTTAAACGTACCTCTTGAGAGGTTTGTATATCAGATATCTTGATGGGTTTAGCAGTTCTGCTTTTGTTGGTAGCATCTGAGTCCCAACTTTTTTTAGCTCCTTTTTGAGTGATTTCTTCAGCAATGGTATTCCAGGTGTTACAAGAAGTGCATTGTCCTTGCCATTTTGGAAATGAAGTTCCGCAATTTTGACAATAAAAAGTAGTTATTGTTTTTGCCATAGCTACAAGCCGAAATCTGCTTTAATAATTTCAGCATAGTGCAACATGTCGTCCTTGGTTAATCGTCCAATTTCGTTCATTATATATCCAGAAGTATATGCCTTTATTGCTTTTTTAGGCTCTCCTATGTTTTCATAGTGTATCCCCATATAATACATTCCAAGCATTGATTCAGGATATTCTTCTTTAGCTAGTTTACTTAATAATTTAAAAGCTTCCCATTCTTCACTTTTTTTTAACGCCGCTTCTGCTGCATTAAAATCGTTGATTCTAATTTGTTTATCTAATTTATAAAGACTTTTTATGGTGTCGTATTTTTTTACAAGATAATCGTATGCAGTACCCTCGTCAACAGTTAGCATTTTTTCTTTATATTCTTTTCTGTCAATTGGTTTGTAAGCCTTATATATTTTTTCAAAAGCTGTAGGGATTGCATGACTTACTAACTCATAATGTGATTTTCCTTTGTAGTAATTATAATTGTAATTAAGATTTTCGTTTGAAATACCTTCAAGTACTTTGTTTAGAGCTCCAATACTAGTTCGGCTCTTTTTTCTATCGTCTTCAGCAGTAGTTAATGAGTAATAAATAGGAGTTTGAAGATCAGCAAACTGTTCTTTAAGGCGAAGTTCCATTTTTGGGGTAAATTTTGGGCTTAATGAAATATATGCATTAAAAAATGGCACTTCTTGAAATAAATAAAAGTTCAAAAAATTAGCAGATTCTCCGTGTCCAATAATAGTTCTAAAAGGGGCAGTTCTATAGTTGTTGTCAATAAAATTAAATAAATCATAGGTGATAAATTCAAAAAATGCAGCTCCAGTATCTGCTGGTAAACCATTAATTTCATCACAAGAAAAATCTAAGGGCTTTGAATTTATTTGATTAATTCCTACTATAATAGCGTCAGGCATTTCGTCCCAATAAGAGTAATAATCAGCAATACCTGCAACGGGTTCAAATAAGTAATCACCATCAAAAACAACAATAACTGGATACATTGTATCTACGTTTGCTTCGTAGTTTCTAGGTACTTGGATTTTTATTTGTCTTTTTTCACCATCAGGCCCATCAATTTCCCTGTAAGAGGTTTGTGAAAAAGTGTTAATGCTAGTAAATACTATTGCTATAAGTAAAATTAGTTTTCTCATAATATTGTAGTTTCGGTAATTGGATGTACAATATACTGATTATTTTCTTCTATTGTATATAGGAAGATAAAAGAATGAAATAGCACCTAAAACAATAGTTAGTGCTGTTTGAGCACTCCACATAATCCAGCCGACTGCTTGTGAAGATTCGCTAGCGAATCCAAATAAACTTAGAGTCTCTTCTATAGCGATTGGGTATGCTAAAAAACCGCCGTTGGTAGTTGCTACGGCAAAAGAACCAGTGACAAATGATGTTAAAACTGCAGCTATTGATGGGTTTTTAGTTTCTTCTATAGAAAAGAAAACTACGTAAAACATAAGAACATACATTGTCCAGATAAAAACGGTGTGAAATATAAATGGCCATTTATGTTTCATGTTTAAAATACTTGTAACTCCTTCTTTTAAGCCTAAAATAAAAGACCTAATCTTGACGATTATTGTATGATTAGATTTTTGAATTTTTTTAAACAAAAAGATGAAAAGGACTAGGCAGAGAATACCAATTACACCGATTTGAATGGGGTTACTTGGTATTTTTGTTTTTATTAAATCGATAATCGTTTCATATTGAACAAAAAGAGCTAACGAAATAATGATCATAGTCATAATTAAATCGGCAATTCTTTCCGCAATGATAGTTCCAAAGGCCTTTTCAAAAGTGATGTTTTCAAAGCTGGCTAAAGTGGTAGCTCTAAGTATTTCTCCGGATCTAGGGATTCCAAGGTTAGAAAAATAGGCTACAAATACAGCCATGGCTCTGTTTTGAAAGCTAGATTTACAGTTAAGAGGTTCAAGTAAATATTTCCATCTATAAGCTCTAGATAGGTGGCTTAAGGCCCCGAAAACTATAGAAATCCAAACCCAGCTATAATCAGCTTTTTTTATATTTTCATATATAGTATCTCTTTGTTCTTCAGTGTAGCTGTTGAATAAGTATAATAAGAGACCTGCTCCTAAAAAGATCGGGAGTGATATTTTTAAAGCTTTTTTTAGTTTTTGCTTCAAAAAACTAGTTTAATAAGTTGTTTTCTTCATTAGGGAAAACTAATGAAGGCTTGAAGGATTTAGCTTCTTCAATATCCATCATTGCGTAACTAATTAATATTAACACATCTCCAGGGGCAACTTTTCTAGCTGCTGCGCCATTTAAAGTGATTTCTCCAGAGTTTCTTGGTCCTGGGATAGCATAAGTTTCAAGGCGTTCACCATTATTGTTGTTTACAATTTGAATTTTTTCTCCTTGTACCAAATTAGCAGCATCCATAAGATTCTCGTCTATGGTGATACTTCCTATGTAGTTTAAGTCAGCTCCTGTAACTTTAACTCTGTGAATTTTTGATTTTACTACGTGTATTAACATGGGGGCAAAGATATTAATTTAAAGCAATATTATCTATTAATCTGATGTTATCAATAAACACTGCTATAAATATTCTGTATTGTTGTTTTTTAGACTTCCTTTTTAGGGGTTTTAAGGTTTTAATATTTGCAATAGAAACGTATTCTAAATTGAAATTATTGTTTTTTGCGAATTCCTTGGTTACCCATTCTTCTACTTTTGCAGCACTTTTTACATTAAACTGCTCTTTTGCTTCTATGAGTGTTTTGTTTATAAAAGCTGCTTCTTTTCTTCCTTTAGGAGAAAGACGTTCATTACGTGAGCTCATTGCAAGTCCAGATTGTTCCCTGAAAATTTCGCACCCAATAATGTTAACACCCAATTTGTACTTTGACACTAGCTTTTTTACAATTTGTAATTGTTGAAAGTCTTTTTCTCCAAAATATGCGTTTGTAGGTTTTATTAGAGAGAAAAATAAGTCTAAAACAGTACCGACTCCGTCAAAATGTCCTTCTCGATGTTTACCTTCCATTTCGTGTTCTAATCCGTCAAAGGAATATTTTTTAGAAGCCACATTATTTTGGTAAAGTTCTTTAGCTGTTGGCGCAAAAATAACTATTGAGGGGTCAATTTGTTTGATTAAATCAATATCATTATCTAAAGTTCGAGGGTATTTGTCTAAATCTGAAGCATTATCAAACTGAGTTGGGTTTACAAAAACACTAACTATGGTAATGTTATTTGCTGTGACAGATTGCTCAATTAGTGAAGCGTGACCTTTGTGTAAAGCCCCCATTGTAGGGACGTATCCGATAGTCTTGTTGCTATTTTTAGCTGAGCTGATATAATTAAAAACCTCTTTTCTGGTATTGAGAACCGTCATTTTATAAAAATTAAATGAAGGCAAATCTAATACATTACTACTAATCTGCATAATTTTTGTAATTTTGCAAAGTTTAAAATAATTTTTTTGCAGATTTAGATTTGTTGAAAATGAGCTTTTAAGACTTTAAAGTAACCAACGAATATTAAAAAAGATATAGAATGAAAGATAAGAGGGTTTTATTTATTTCTTCTGAAGTAGTACCATATTTACCAGAAACTGAAATTTCATCAAATTCATTTCAAGCAGCAAAAACTGTGAATTCAATTGGAGGTCAGACCAGGATTTTTATGCCAAGATTTGGGAATATTAACGAAAGAAGACATCAGTTACACGAAGTTATTAGGTTATCAGGAATGAACTTAGTAATTAACGACTTGGATATGCCTCTTATTATAAAGGTTGCATCTATTCCAAAGGAAAGAATGCAAGTATACTTTATTGATAATGAAGAGTATTTTAAAAGAAAGGCGACTTTTACTGATGAGGATGGAAAGCTTTTTGCAGATAATGATGAGCGTGCTATATTTTTTGCTAAAGGAGTAATAGAAACGGTGAAGAAATTAAATTGGGCGCCAGATATTATTCATGTTCATGGTTGGATGGCATCATTATTACCGCTTTATTTAAAGCAGTATTTTAAAGATGAACCATTGTTTACAGATAGTAAAGTGGTAACATCAATTTATGCTGAAGGGTATGAGGGTGATTTAGGAAAGGATTTGATATCAAAAATTAAATTTGATAAAATTGAAGAATCTGCATTAGACGTTTTAAAAGAGAGCTCTTATGTAAACCTTATGAAATTGGCTGCAGATAATTCTGATGGAGTTGTTTTTGGTTCAGAAGATGTTAATTCCGAGTTAATAACATACATGGCTAATAGTGAAACGCCTACTTTAGATTATAAATCACCAGATGAGTTTGAATCTGCTTATTCAGAGTTCTACAAAAACTTAATGGCATAATCAAGAAATTAAAGATTACTATGAGGAATACAAAGCACTTTTTGGCTTTACTACTTGTTGCATTACTGTTTGTGTCATGCGACAAAGAATACAATACTATCGGGACAGGACTGGTGAATGAAGATCACTTTCAATTGATAGAGGATTTTGGCTCAGAATTGAAAACGAGACAAATATACTTTGGTGAGCAATCGCCAGAGCCACAGTCATATCCAGTTCAAACAGATAATTTATCATACAATACTTTAGGGTATTATAAGCACCCTGTTTATGGGGGTGTAACGGCTAACGTAGTAACGCAAGTTGCCTTGAGTGAATATGGGAAAGATTTCGGTGAGAATCCGGTAATTACAAAAGTAGTATTGTCTATGCCGTATTTTAGTACAAAAACAGATGTTCTTGAAGATGGTGTTGGAGAATATGACTTGGATTCGGTTTATACTACAACTGATGCAACTATTAATTTAAAAATGTATAGGTCAGAATATTTTTTAAATGATTTTGACGCAAGTGGTGAAAGGAAAAAATATTATTCTAATGAAGATATTATTTCTTTGCCTGGAATAGAAGATGTGTTGTTGTATGAAAATACTAGTTTTACGCCATCAGATCAAGAGATTTCTTATGACGAGTTGGATGATGAAGGGGAGCCTGAAACGATAAGATTATCGCCTAGACTAAGGGATGATAGTAGCTCAGTAGACGGGAGTGGCGTTAGTACAACTAACTTTGTTGATGTGTCAAATTTTGATTGGTTAATTGATCCAGCTAATGAAACTGTATTATCTTCAGCAAGTAATTTTAAAGAGTTTTATAGAGGTGTTTATTTGAAAGCTACAGCTACTGACCCTGATAAGGGTGTTTTATTAGGTTTAGATCTAAGTGAAGCTGAAATAGAAATTTTTTATACATATGATGACCCTGAAGGAGGGGCAGACCCTTTGGAGAGTTCAATTAAAATTCTTTTTACCGGAAAAAAGGTAAATACATTTGAGAATGCAGTTGATAACACATTTGCATATCCTCCAGTTGAAGGAAGTATCTATTTAAATGGAGGACAAGGAGCTATGATGGCAATTGATCTCTTTGGTGATGATTTAGATGGTAATGGAGTAGCAGATGGTTTAGATGATTTGAGAGCCAAAGATATACTGATAAATGAAGCTAGTTTAGAGTTTTATGTAGATCAATCAACGCCAATGGGAGGTGAAAATGAGCCAGAGCGTTTGTTTTTATATGATATGAAAAACAATAAAACGTTGTTGGATTATCAGTTTGATGTAACATCTAATTCAGATACGAATTTGACTCAATTAAATCATTTAGGAAAACTTCAAAGAGATGCTTCTGGAAATGGTGTAAAATATAAAATTCGTATTACGGAACATATTACTGATTTAATACGAAATGATTCTACTAATGTAAAACTGGGACTAGCGGTTACCAATAATGTTTTGGCAGTTGGTGTTTCTGATGTGAAAGGTTTTGAAACTATTACAGGAGGATTACCAGAGTCTATATTTTCATCATCTGTAAATTCTCATAGGGGAACAGTTTTGTATAATGAAGAAGCTGCTGATGACGATAAAAAATTAAAATTAAGAATATATTATACCGAAGCAGATCCTGACGGGATAGATAATAATTAGTAGTATATGTGTGGAATAGTAGGTTATGTAGGGTTTAGAGAGGCTTATCCAATAGTTATTAAGGGGTTAAAGAGATTAGAATACCGTGGGTATGATAGTTCTGGAATAGCGCTTTTAGATAATGGAAATATTAAGCTTTCTAAAACGAAAGGTAAAGTTGCTGATTTAGAAAGTAGAGTTCAAGGCGAAATTACTCTAAATGGTACTTTAGGGATAGGTCATACTCGTTGGGCAACTCATGGTGAGCCTAATGATGTGAATTCACATCCGCATATATCAAACTCAGGAGATCTAGTAATAATTCATAATGGTATCATTGAAAATTATGATCCGTTAAAAAAAGAGTTGATAAAAAGAGGGTATACTTTTGCTTCAGATACAGATACTGAGGTTTTGATTAATTTAATTGAAGACGTTAAAAAAAACGAAGGGGTTAAATTAGGGAAAGCTGTACGTATTGCACTAACTCAGGTAGTTGGTGCGTATGCAATTGCTGTGTTTGATAAAAATAGACCTGATGAAATAGTTGCTGCCAGAATGGGTAGTCCATTAGCAATAGGTGTAGGTGAAGATGATAAAGAGTTTTTTATAGCTTCTGATGCATCTCCATTTATTGAATATACTAATAATGCTATTTATTTAGAAGATGAAGAGATAGCAGTTATTAGAAAAGGGAAGAAAATTAAAATACGTAAAATATCGGATGATTCAATCGTTGATCCATACATTCAAGAGTTGCAATTAAACTTGGAGCAAATTGAAAAAGATGGGTACGATCATTTTATGTTGAAAGAAATTCATGAGCAACCTAGTGCAATAACAGACACCTATAGAGGTAGAATGTTAGTGAATGAAGGTATTATCCGTATGGCTGGAATTGATGATAATATGGAGCGTTTTTTAAATGCTGATAGAATCATTATCGTAGCTTGTGGTACTTCATGGCATGCTGGTTTAGTTGCTGAGTATGTTTTTGAAGATTTATCAAGAATTCCAGTAGAGGTTGAGTATGCTTCTGAATTTCGATATAGAAATCCGATTATAACAGAAAAAGATGTGGTAATAGCGATTTCTCAGTCTGGAGAAACTGCTGATACTCGTGCTGCTATTCAGTTAGCAAAATCAAAAGGAGCTTTTGTTTTTGGTGTTTGTAATGTGGTAGGTTCTACTATTGCAAGAGAATCTGATGCAGGTGCTTATACACATGCTGGTCCTGAAATTGGAGTTGCATCAACTAAAGCATTTACAACGCAAATTACAGTATTGACTTTAATAGCTTTGAAATTAGCAAAAGCAAAAGGCGCTATTTCAAATTCTGATTATCACATGCATTTACAGGAATTGGAATTAATTCCAGAGAAAGTAAAAGAGTGTTTAACTTCTGATAGTCATATTAAAGAAATTGCAGCTGTTTATAAAGATATGCCTAACTTCTTGTATTTAGGTAGAGGGTTTAACTTCCCTGTAGCTTTAGAAGGAGCATTGAAGTTAAAAGAGATCTCTTATATACATGCAGAAGGATATCCGGCAGCAGAAATGAAACACGGCCCTATTGCTTTAATTGATGAGCAAATGCCAGTGGTGGTTATTGCTACCAAAAAAGGACATTACGAAAAAGTAGTCAGTAATATTCAGGAGATCAAATCTCGTAAAGGGAAAATTATTGCTATTGTAAATAATGGAGATGTGAGTGTTCGTGAAATTGCAGATTATGTAATTGAAGTTCCTGAAACATTAGAATTGTTAAGTCCTTTGCTTACAACTATACCATTACAGTTATTGTCATACCATATAGCAGTAATGCGTGAATGTAATGTTGATCAGCCACGTAACTTAGCAAAATCGGTTACTGTAGAGTAAAAAATGATCGATAAAATATATTTAAAAAGCATTTTGAGAAATCAAGATGCTTTTTTCATTGAAAAAAGCATTGAAAATTAATTTTAAAAGAATATCTTTGCACCGCGAAAAATGGGGTAAACTCAATCGCTTATAATTTTCTAAACATTAAATAGTTAAGAATGTCAACACTTACAGGAAAAGTATCACAGATTATCGGGCCAGTTGTAGACGTAGAGTTTAACAGCCAAGATGGAGCACTTCCAAAAATTTACGATTCATTAGAGGTTAATAATAACGGGAACAAATTGATTCTTGAAGTTCAATCGCACGTTGGAGAAAATACAGTACGTACTATCTCAATGGATTCAACTGATGGATTAAGTAGAGGAACTGAGGCAGTAGCGACAGGGAACCCTATTAAAATGCCAATTGGAGATGATGTTTATGGTCGTTTATTTAATGTAATTGGTGACCCTATTGATGGTTTAGCAGTTTTACCTAAAACAGGAGATGCTGGTTTACCAATTCACAGACAAGCACCTAAATTTGAAGATTTATCAACTTCTACGGAGGTTTTGTTTACAGGTATTAAAGTAATCGATTTAATTGAGCCTTATGCAAAAGGAGGTAAAATTGGATTGTTTGGTGGTGCCGGAGTAGGTAAAACAGTATTGATTCAAGAGTTGATTAACAATATAGCAAAAGGTCACGGTGGACTTTCAGTATTCGCAGGAGTAGGAGAAAGAACACGTGAAGGGAATGATTTACTTCGTGAGATGTTAGAGTCAGGAATTATCAAGTATGGTGATGACTTTATGCATTCTATGGAAGAAGGTGGATGGGATCTTGAAAAAGTAGACATGTCTGCTATGAAAGAATCTAAAGCTACTTTCGTATTCGGACAAATGAATGAGCCACCTGGAGCACGTGCGCGTGTTGCCTTATCTGGTTTAACAATTGCTGAATACTTCCGTGATGGAGCAGGAGACGGACAAGGGAAAGATGTACTTTTCTTCGTTGATAACATCTTCCGTTTTACACAAGCAGGTTCTGAGGTGTCAGCCTTATTAGGTCGTATGCCATCTGCCGTAGGATACCAACCAACATTAGCAACTGAAATGGGAGCTATGCAGGAACGTATTACATCTACAAAAAGAGGTTCTATTACATCTGTACAAGCGGTTTACGTACCTGCGGATGATTTAACAGATCCAGCACCAGCAACAACGTTTGCGCATTTAGATGCAACAACAGTATTATCTCGTAAAATTGCAGAATTAGGTATTTATCCAGCGGTTGATCCGTTAGATTCTACTTCTAGAATTTTAACTGCTGATATCTTAGGGAATGAGCACTATGATACTGCTCAGAGAGTAAAAGAATTATTACAACGTTACAAAGAATTGCAAGATATTATCGCAATTTTGGGTATGGAAGAATTATCTGAAGAAGATAAATCAGCAGTAGGACGTGCACGTAGAGTACAACGTTTCTTATCTCAACCATTCCACGTAGCAGAACAGTTTACAGGTTTAAAAGGTTGTTTAGTAGATATTAAAGATACTATTAAAGGATTTAATATGATTATGGATGGTGAATTAGATCACTTACCAGAAGCTGCATTTAACCTTAAAGGAACTATCGAAGAAGCTATTGAAGCTGGAGAAAAAATGTTAGCTGAAGCATAATTCAATTAACAATTAATAGTTAAACAACGGAAAGTATGTTTTTAGAAATTGTAACACCAGAAGCAACATTGTATAGCGGAGAAGTAACTTCTATAGCTGTACCAGGAGTAAATGGTGAGTTTCAAATGTTAGACAATCACGCACCTATAGTTTCTATCTTAGGAAAAGGAAATGTGAAAATCTATGGTACTCTTGATTTGGATAAAAGTGTAGCAGATAAGTTCTCTAAGGGAACTAATAATGAAACGCTTTTGGCGATTAATAGTGGAACTATTGAAATGAAAAATAATAAAGTAATTGTATTAGCAGACTAGTGCACTACTCTATAAGAATAAAAAAAGCACCAAGTTTACTTGGTGCTTTTTTTATTATAGTATTTATTAGTTAGAATATGATGTTTTACTGATGAGTCATAATATAAAATCCGTAACTAAAAAAAGTCAAGTATTGCTACTTGACTTTTTTGTTTTATGTGAATTGTTGATTATTTAATAGGGATGCCAAGCTTTGTTTTTACGATAGCGGTAATGTCAAATTTTTCATCAGCATAAGCAAATTCATTTCCATTAACAGTTAGTATTTGTGTGTAGTTTTGTTCTTTAGCAACTATAGCAATCATATCGCTTATTTTTTTGTATAACGGGCGTAATAAGTCATCTTGCTTCAGTTGTGTCAGTTGACTTCCGTTTTGTTGAAGTTTTTTAATGTCGTTTTCTATGTTGAACAATTCTTCGCCCATTGTTTTTTTCATTACATCACTATAAGTGTCAACACTCTTTTTGTATGTATCTAGCTTTGTGTTGTAAACTGCGATCTTATTATTTAGGGAGTTTTCTAATTCTTTATTATAGTCAGTTACAGTTTTTTTAACGTGTACAAGCTCAGGTAGATTTGTTAGTATTTGGTTTACGTTAACAGTACCAACTTTACTTTGTGCAATCATGCTTATTGAAAAGAGCATAAATGCAACTGATAGAGAAATGTATTTGATTTTCATAAAATTATATTTGTTATTGAATTTCAAATATAAAAAAGCAACTGACTTTATCAGTTGCTTTTTGGAATAATTAACAAATAACTATTTAATTTCTTCTCCAGGGGGAGAAGGTTAGGATGAGGGGGGATACTCCTTAGCATATTCTAATATATCAGCAGGTTGGCACTCAAGCGCTTTACAAATTGCTTCTAATGTTGAAAAACGAACCGCTTTTGCTTTCCCTGATTTTAGTATGGAAAGGTTAGCTGTTGTAATGCCAATTATTTCTGCAAGTTCTTTGCTCCGCATTTTACGTTTTGCAAGTATTACATCTAAGTTGATTACTATTGGCATAAGCTATACAGTTAATTCGTTTTCTTGTTGGAGTTTATTTCCTTCTTTGAAAATTTCAGCTAATATAAAACTAATGAGTGCAAATAGTAATGGAGTGAAACTTATAGAGGTTTGGCTAAAACCTCCTTGTCCAAAATAAAGAGTATTATTGAAGGTTAGTATAAAATATAATAAGGTTAGTATAAAATATAATATTGAATATTTTCCAATTTGTCTAAATGATAGAATATTATTTAGACGAAAAGTATCAAGTCTCTTTACTGACTGAATGATATTTTGAAACTCTTTAATGCTTAAGAAAAGAAGTATAAAGATACAGGTAAACTTGAAATAGATTAAATATATTGTTGTTGTAGTTAACTTTTCTAAAACATATACTTCGTTATATGGATCTTTCCATTTATCAGAATAACTTTTGTTTGAGCCAATCGAAAACGTGGTTGGGGTGCCAGTGTGATTTATTTTTATATCATTATAAGCCTCTCTATCTATTTGGATATGGATAAAGATGACGGTAGTTAAAATAAAAGATAGGATATAAATCAGTTTTAAGAATTTACAGATACCAATCGCGATATTCAGGAGCCTATTTTTAGTCATAATGTTTTAATGTAGTTAGTTTTATTATCGTTTAACAATAACAAAAGTATGTTATAATTATCGAAAAACAATAATAAAATATTTAAAAAAGATAATTAATTTTATAAACCATTGTTTTTCGGTAGTTAGTAAGACAATGTTTTTCCGAATTTATAATTGGAAGCTTCTTTAATTTAGTAGGAGAAGCATTCTTTATTCTATAAAAAAGTATCTTTGAAAAATGTTTCCTAAAAAACTACAGCAGAAATTACAAAGTCGAATCGAAAACAATAGTTTTCGAAAATTATCTTCTTCAAATAATTTGATAGATTTTTCTTCAAATGATTATTTAGGTTTTTCGGTATCTAAGACTATTTTTAATGCTACTCATCAATACTTGTTAGATAATAAGTGTGTTAAAAATGGGGCTACAGGTTCACGATTATTGTCGGGAAATAATGAATTATACAATTTAGTAGAAGAACAGTTAAAGAGTTTTTATCAATCCGAAGTATTAATTTTCAATTCGGGTTATGATGCTAATATTGGTTTTTTTAGTGCCGTTCCACAACGTAATGATGTGATTTTATATGATGAGTTATCTCACGCATCTATTCGAGATGGAATAAAATTATCTAACGCAAAGGCATATTCGTTTAAGCACAATGATTCAGTTGATTTAGAAAAGAGATTGTTGTCTGTTCGAGCGAAGTCGAGAACTAATGATGTCGAAGTGTACGTTGTCACCGAATCTGTTTTTTCAATGGATGGAGATTCACCAAATTTGAGAGCTATGGTTAATCTGTGTAAGCAATATAATGTTCATGTGATAGTGGATGAAGCGCATGCGGTTGGAGTTTTTGGTTTTGGGCTAGTTCAAAAATTAGGTTTAGAAAAAGAGGTGTTTGCTAGAATTGTCACCTTTGGTAAAGCAATGGGTTGTCATGGGGCAGCAGTTTTAGGAAGTCAACAACTAAAAGAGTACCTCATTAATTTTTCTCGATCATTTATATATACAACAGGTTTATCGCCACATTCATTAGCGACAATTCATCTTGCGTATAATGAATTGGTCATCTCGAACGTAGTTGAGAGATCTCACTCAGTTGTCCATCAGCTAAAAGAAAATATAGAGTATTTTAAAGCTAAATCTACTGAGCTTCAATTGAGCGATTCGTTTATTGAGAGTAACTCTGCAATACAAAGTTGTATTGTTTCAGGTAATTCAACCGTTAAAAAATGTGCTGAATTATTACAGAAAAATGGGTTTGATGTGCGTCCAATATTATCTCCTACTGTTCCAATTGGTCAAGAGCGTTTGCGTTTTTGTTTACATACTTATAATACACATCAAGATATAGATAAAGTATTGAATTTGCTTAGTACATTTGTATATGATTAATTTCAGCTCTTGTCTGAAAAAAATAAGCATATGAAAGATAGTTTTACAACCGTTGCAGTATTTCAATACTCAGCAGAAGCACAAATCATAAAAGGTAGGCTAGAAGCTGAAAACATCAACGTTTTTTTAGCGGATGAATATACTGTTGATACTGATCCGTTAGTAAGTAATGCTATTGGCGGAGTGAAACTACAGGTGTATACCGAACAGGTGGAAGCTGCTAAAAATATTATAAGAACTATTGATGCAAGTTTATTGGTAGAACCAATTGTTTGCTCAAGTTGTAAGTCTTCAAATTATAAGCTACGCATGTCTTTTAAAAACTTGTTTTTAAAATTAGTTCCTGTAAATGGATTGTTCGAATACAGTTGTGCTGATTGTAATAGTAATTTTAAAGCAACAGAAGTCTTATGAGTAAAAAGCTATTTGTAACAGGTATTGGAACAGATGTTGGTAAAACAATAGTATCTGCAATACTAACAGAGGCGTTAGAAGCAGATTATTGGAAGCCTATTCAAGCTGGAGAATTAGAAACAGGAGATTCACATACAGTCGCTAATTTAATATCCAATTCAATAACAAAGATTCATTCAAACGCATATGCATTAAAGACTCCAATGAGTCCACATGCAGCAGCAGTAATTGATCGTGTAAAAATTGATTTAAAGAAAATATCTCCGCCAAAAACTAAAAATAATTTAGTAATTGAAGGTGCTGGAGGGTTGCTAGTCCCGTTGAATGATAGGGAAACAATTTTAGATTTAATTCAACTAGATTGTAAGGTAATTGTTGTGTCGCGTCATTATTTAGGAAGTATTAATCATACGTTAATGACGATACAGTTATTACAGCAAAAAGGATTTGATATAGCTGTAATATTTAATGGAGAAGAAAACAAAACTTCGGAAAACATTATTGAAAAAATGACAGGAGTATCTGTTTTAGGAAGAATAGATGACGAGCCGTATTTTGATAAGAATGTGGTAATGGAATATGCAGAACAATTTAAAGAATTGTTATAAAAAAATCATTAAGCGCTTATTCATAATAAAATACTAGATGGGAAAAAATAAAGAGGCTAGCCTCCAAGAAAGAGATAAAAACCATATTTGGCACCCGCTAAAGCAGCATCAACTAAATCCTAATAGTTTACCAATTGTAAAGGCTAAGGGTTGTGTATTGACAGATGACAAAGGAAATGAGTATATAGACGCTATTGCTTCTTGGTATACGTGTATGTTCGGACATTGTAACGAATTTATCACCAATCGAGTTGCTATTCAAATGCAACAGTTGGATCAGGTAATGTTTAGTGATTTTACTCATAAACCTGCTGTAAAACTTTCTGAAGAGCTAATTAAAATTCTTCCAGATAATCAGAATAAAATATTCTTTTCTGAAAACGGATCTACAAGTGTTGAAGTAGGTATTAAAATGGCGTTACAATACCATTTTAATAAAGATGAAAAACGTGATACATTTATCGCCTTTGAAAACGGATTTCATGGTGATACATTTGGAGCTATGGCAGTTTCAGGTTTATCAGTATATAATGGGCCGTTTGAAGATTTCTTGATGGATATCAAACGTATTCCAACTCCAAATGGAAATAATACACAAGTGATAATTTCACAATTAGAAGAGATTATTGCTAATAATAAAGTAGCAGGATTTGTATATGAACCTTTGGTGCAGGGAGCTGCAGGAATGAAAATTCATGATGCAACTGGTTTAGGGGAGATTTTAAAATTCTGTAAAGAAAATGCTATCCTGACTATTGCTGATGAAGTAATGACTGGTTTTGGGAAAACAGGAAAACACTTTGCTTCTGATTATATTGATACAAAACCCGATATTATTTGCTTAAGTAAAGCATTAACGGCTGGGTTGATGCCCATGGCTATTACGTCATGTACACAAGATATTTACGATGCTTTTTTGAGTAATGATATTAGTAAAGGGATGTTTCATTGCCACACGTATTGCGCTAATCCATTAGCTTGTACTGCGGCTTTAGCGAGTATTGAGTTGTTGCAATCAGATACGATTCAAAAGAATATTGAAGCTATAATAGCTTCGCATAAAGTATTTAACCAGCGTATTGAAAATCATCCTAAAGTAAAGTCTACTCGACAATTGGGAGTTATTTTCGCATTAGATTTAAATACTGAAATGGAGCGCTATGGTAGCCTTCGAGACAAGTTATTGAAATTCTTCATGGATCATGGAGTGTTTTTAAGGCCGTTAGGGAATACAATTTACATTCAAGTGCCATATGTAATCACAAAAGAGCAACTAGAAAAAGTATATAAAACTATTGAAGAGGCGTTGGAAATAGTGTAAATTTGCACTCTTTACTAAGGATTAAAAATCATAATGAATTCACCTGTTTCAATAACGGCATTAGCATCTATTTCTGCATTAGGAAGTGATCAAAATCAGATATGGGATAATTATCTAAATGATAATCATTTTATAACTGAAAAACAATTTGAGAATTTCTCGGCATTAGTTGCTCAACTTTCTGAGGATGATAAAATAGCCATAGAGAAGTTGCGAAATTCAGATACGAAATATAAAGGATTGGATGATTCTGTGTTGTACAGTATCTATGTTTCTAGAAGAGCGGTCAAAGAAGCTAATTGGAAACCTTCTGATGATTTCGGAATTAATATTGGTTCTTCTCGAGGTGCTACCTCATTATTTGAAAAATATCATAAAGCATTTTTAAAAAATAATTATGCGGAAACATTAAGCTCGCCAACAACAACATTGGGGAATATTTCTTCATGGTTAGCACATGATTTACAGACTAACGGTCCGGAAATATCACATTCAATTACTTGTTCTACGGGTTTACATGCCTTATTAAACGGAGTAACATGGTTGCTTTCGGGAATGTCAGATAAATTTTTAGTAGGCGGGAGTGAGGCTGCTTTGACAGATTTTACAATAGCTCAAATGCAAGCATTGAAAGTATATGCTAAAAAGAACAAAAGTCATTCTGAGCTTGTCGAAGAATCATACCCATGTCAAGCATTGAATTTAGAAAAGAAACAAAACACCATGGTTATTGGTGAAGGTGCGGCAGTAGTTTGTTTAGAAAATGGAGTAAAGGAAAATGCATTAGCAATTATTGAAGGAATTGGGTATGCAACGGAAGTTTTAGAGCATAACGTTTCAATATCTACGGAGGCAGAATGTTTTCAGAAGTCAATGAAAATGGCTTTAGGAAATGTAGCTTTAGGTGAAATTGATGCTATAGTAATGCATGCACCTGGAACGATAAAAGGAGATTCATCAGAAGTGAAGGCTATTCAGAAAGTTTTTGGAGAAAACACACCATTGTTAACTAGTAATAAATGGAAATTGGGACATACGTTTGCTACTTCGGGGGTGTTAAGTATTGAACTAGCTGTTATGATGTTAAAAGAGCAGCAATTTATTTCGGTCCCATTTATTGAAAAACAACAATCAAATAAAAAATTAAGCAAAATATTGGTAAATGCGGTAGGTTTTGGTGGTAATGCAGTAAGTGTATTATTATCAAAATAGTATGGCTATCAATATATAATTAGTATTTTTGACAAAATTATAAAACACCCATTTTTGGGGCTAACTCGAATTTTATGAGCGAAGTAAGACATAACTGGACGAAGGAAGAAATTCTAGAAATATATAACAGACCAATGATGGATTTGCTGTATGAGGCAGCAACAATTCATAGAGAACAACACGATCCTAATGTAGTACAAGTTTCTACATTGTTATCAGTAAAAACTGGAGGATGTTCTGAGGATTGTGGATATTGCCCACAGGCAGCACGTTACCATACAGGAGTAGAGGGTAATGATTTGATGACAGTGAATCAAGTTAAGGCTCAAGCATTACGAGCTAAAGAAGGTGGAAGCTCAAGAGTTTGTATGGGGGCTGCATGGAGAAATGTGAAAGACGGTCCAGAATTTGATCAAGTATTGGAAATGGTACGTGGTATTAACAAGCTGGATATGGAAGTGTGTTGTACCTTAGGAATGCTTACAGAAAATCAAGCACAACGTTTAGCAGAAGCTGGGTTGTATGCTTATAATCATAATTTAGATTCATCAGAAGAGTATTATAAAGAAGTAATTTCTACAAGAGGTTATCAAGATAGGCTAGATACTATTGATAATGTGCGAAAAACAAATGTTACAGTTTGTTCAGGTGGTATTATCGGAATGGGAGAGAATGTAGTAGATAGAGCTGGAATGTTAGTAGCACTTTCAACACTTAATCCTCAACCTGAATCTACGCCAATTAATGCATTAGTAGCAGTTGAAGGAACCCCTTTAGAAGAAGAAAAGCCAGTTTCAATATGGGAAATGGTAAGAATGGTAGCTACTACGCGTATCGTTTTGCCAGAAACTCAAGTGCGTTTATCAGCAGGTAGAACCCAAATGAGTAGAGAAGGACAAGCAATGTGTTTCTTTGCTGGTGCAAATTCTATTTTCGCTGGAGATAAATTATTAACAACTCCAAACCCTGATGTAAATGAGGACATGAAAATGTTCGAATTGTTAGGGATGAATCCACAAAAACCATTTACTAAAAAAGTACAACCACAATCGGTAGAGGCAAATGATTCTAAATTTGAATCTTTAGGAGAAAAGCCTAAATGGACTAGACCAGAGCATAAAATTGATAGAAACGAAGCTGCAAAAGCTAAGGGGAAATTAGTAAAATAATAATTTCTATAATAAATAAAGTAAAAGCGTCAATTCTTAGGGATTAACGCTTTTGTTATTTCATATACTAAGTGTGATTCCCATCCACGATACAGTAAGTAGTCTGCTAATTTTTTTCTTTTTTTATAGATATTGGTTTCGGTAATAGATAATAGTTTTTTGGAAGCAATAAAATCTAATTTCGCAAAATAATCTTCTTCTGAAAACTCCTTTAGAGCAGTTTTTATATTGTATTCAGAAATTTTTCTAAACTTTAATTCTCTTATAATTCTAACTTTTCCCCAGTGTTTTATATTAAATTTCCCTCTTGCAAAACTTTTAGCAAAACGTTCTTCGTTTAAAAAATTATGCTCAATTAAATGGAATATTATTTCATCAATTGCAATAGGGATCATTCTCATCTCTTTAAGTTTTGAGTTCACTTCAGTGTGACACCTGTCTTGATAGACACAATAATGCTCCAGTTTTCGTTTTGCTTCAGTTACCGTGTAAGTTTTTATAGTGTTCAAAAGTGATGTGTTTATGAAAAAATGTATTTATAAGTTTTGGTTACCATTCAACTATTTTTATAAAAATCCGTATATTAGTAATCCCTACGAAAACTATTAAATTTCAAAAATATGAAAAAATTAGTTTTCTTGCTACTTTTTGTTAGCAGCCTATTATCAGCTCAAGTAGGTATAAATACTACAACTCCCAGTAAAGCATCAGTATTACATTTAAATGCGTTAAACGGTTCCGGAACTTATGGTGGTTTTATGCCTCCAAAGGTTTCGTTGGCAGAAAGAGCCCTTATTCCTGTAACTGTTTTGGATGATGGGTTGATGATTTATTTATCTGATGGAGCAAAAAGATGTTTGCAGTTTTATAGTGCTAATGATGAAGTTTGGGAAGATTTCTACTGTATGCCTAAAGTAGTTTCTGTCGTGTATGAACAAGATTTTGACTTGAATACCGGTTGGTCATTTGTCTCTAGTGTGCCTTTATTTCAAAATGGGATGGATGGTTATTATGATGTTTCTGATGGAACAGAGTTTCCTAGCTTAACATTAAATGATGGTTTTTTAGGAGTTAGGGATTTAGATGATGAGGGAGATAATGGAACGATTGGAGAGGCTGTGATTTCGTTCAATCAAGTAGATGTTTCGGGTGTTTCTAGTGCAGTTTTTTCGTTCGAATATGATTCACATGAGTTCAACAATATTTCTGATTATTTTAAGTATGAACTATTTTATGATGGGGTAAGTCAAGGTCAAGTAGTTTTATGTGAAGGATGTAATAATGATGCTGACGGTATTGTGTCTGTTAGTATACCAGATTCTGTAACGAATTTTCATGTAGCAATAATAACTCAGTGTAACGGAGTTAATGATTATGTAGGTTTTGATAATTTTAAAATATTCTAGTAAATGAAAAAAGTAATGTGTGTAGTTGTATTCTCTCTTTTTGCTGAATATACTTTTTCACAAGTTAGTATTGGGACAACAAGTCCAAGTTCAGCAGCTGTATTGTATTTAAAAACAGCTAATGTTGGGGCTGTAAAAGTTGGTGGTTTTTTATTGCCAGTGGTGACCGAGAAGCAACAAGATTTAATACCGGTAAAAGATTTGGATGATGGATTGATGGTTTTTGTAAAGGATATGAGTACAGGTAAGTGGTGTTTGGATATTTACGACGCGAAACAAAAAGTATGGAGAAGTATTCGGTGTGCCTAGATGTTGGCGTTATAATAAATTACGATTGATAAATGTTATTGTAGTGCTCTGTTTTGGAGCAAGTAGATAATTGGAAAATGGGGGGGATGTAAAAGCAAAAAAAAACCAGCGCATTGCGCTGGTTTTTTTTATCTAATTTTTTTTCCTTTATCATTATAAAAATGATATTCTAGATATGTGTAAGCATCTCTAGGTAGTATTTTAACCCATTTTTTATGTTCTAAAAACCATTTAGAACGGATTGATGGAAATCCTTGTGTTAAAAAGGCTGCTATAAAAGGATGTACATGTAGTACTACTTTTTTAGGTCCTTTACTTAATATTCTGTCAAGTTCAGAAGTTATTTTTTGTATCAATACAATAGGGGCTTCAACTTCAGCTCCGCTTTTGTCATTAGGGTTTTTTTCTAATGTTTTGATTTTTACTTCTGGTCTAACGCGCTGTCTAGTTATCTGTATTAATCCAAATTTACTTGGAGGTAATATCTTATGTTTAGCTTTATCGCTAGCCATTTCATCTTTCAAATGCTGAAACAATTGTTTTCTGTTTTCAGGACTTGACATATCAATAAAATCGACTACAATAATTCCTCCCATGTCTCTAAGTCTTAATTGTCTTGCAACTTCTGTAGCGGCAATAATGTTAACTTCTAGAGCTGTACCTTCTTGGCTTTTAGATTTATTAGATCTATTACCACTGTTTACATCTATTACATGTAAAGCTTCGGTGTGTTCAATAACTAAATACGTTCCTTTACTAGAGGAAACAGTTTGACCAAACGCTGTTTTAATCTGACGTTCAACTCCATATTTTTCAAAAATAGGGACATCAGATTGGTGTAACTTGACGATTGATTCTTTCTTTGGTGCAATACGTTGCACCGTTTCTTTAATTTGTCCATAAAGCGCTTTGTCATCAACGTGAATAGCAGAAAATGAATCATTAAATAAATCTCTTAAAATAGAAGAGGTTTTGTTCATTTCGCTTAAAACCGTTGACGGAACTTCTGCTTTATGAAGTTTTTTGCACATTGCTGTCCATTTGGATAACAAATTTTGCATGTCTTTGTCCAGTTCGGCTGTTTTTTTGCCTTCCGCTACTGTACGAACGATAACACCAAAGCCTTTCGGTTTAATGCTATGAACTAATTTCTTTAAACGACTCTTCTCTGCTTTATCTTCAATTTTTTGAGAGATAGAAACACGATCAGAAAAAGGAACCAAAACGATAAAACGCCCAGCTATAGATAGCTCAGAGCTTAATCGAGGTCCTTTTGTAGAAATTGGTTCTTTTACAACTTGTACAAGAATTGATTGATTAGATTTTAATGCGTCATTAACGCTTCCGTCTTTGTCAATTTCATTCTCAAACGGAAAATTACTCAGATTAAAATCTTTTAATTTACCGGTGCTTACACTTTTAACGAATTTCAGCAAAGTAGGTATTTTAGGTCCTAAGTCATGATAATGTAGAAAGCCATCTTTTTCATAGCCAACATTTACAAAAGCTGCATTAAGACCAGGCATAGTTTTCCTAATTTTTGCAAGAAAAATATCTCCTACATTAAATTGGTTTTCACTATTCTCTTCTTTGTGTAATTCAATTAATTTTCCATCATTTAATAAGGCAAAATCAACTTTCGAGGAACTGGATCTGATAATTAATTCTTTGTTCACTCTTTAATTAATTTAATCCATACCATAATAGTATAGATGGTTATTCTTTTTTTACGATAGTTAAAATGTCTTCAAATTAACTACTTACTTAAAAAAGAAAAAGTAGTTTTAAAAACTACTTTTTCTTGTGACGGTTAGCTCTTCTACGCTTTTTACGCTTGTGCGTAGCTACCTTATGTCTTTTTCTTTTCTTACCACTTGGCATAACTTGAAATTTTTTAGATTAATAATTAGTTTTTATTTTACTTCTACATTTGATTTCACACCTTCTAAAAACACTTTAGCAGGCTTAAATGCAGGGATATTGTGTGCTGGTATTTTGATAGTAGTGTTTTTTGATATATTTCTTCCAGTTTTTTCAGCTCTAGTTTTGATTATAAAACTTCCGAAACCTCTTAAATATACATTGTCACCACTTTCTAATGAGTTTTTCACCTCATTCATAAAAGATTCAACAGTTGCTTGTACATCACCTTTCTCTATTCCTAACTTTTCTGAAATTTTAGTTACGATATCTGCTTTTGTCATTTCTATTAAATTTATTAAGTCCTTTTGTTATAAAATTTAGGTCTGCAAATATACTAATTAATATTCCAAACAGAAATGCTAATTGATTAAAATTTAACCAGATAAAAATTTATTTTAGCCAAATATAAATTAAAATGCAAGATTTCTCTAAACACCTTATAACTTGGTACTTAAAAAACAAACGTGACTTACCGTGGCGAAATACGGTAGACCCATATAAAATATGGTTGTCAGAAATCATGTTACAACAGACACGAGTTGCTCAAGGTTTACCTTATTATTTGAAATTTGTTACCGAATTCCCGTCAGTAAATCACTTGGCAGAAGCAAGTGAGGAGCAAGTTTTAAAATTATGGCAAGGGCTAGGTTATTATTCTAGAGCTCGGAATTTACATGCCACAGCAAAACATGTGACTTATGTGTTGGGTAGCTTGTTTCCTGATAATTATACTGAATTAAAAAAACTAAAAGGTGTAGGTGATTATACCGCAAGTGCAATAGCGTCTATTTGTTATAATGAGCCAAAAGCAGTTTTGGATGGAAATGTATTCCGTGTGTTGGCTAGATTATATGGTATTGATAGCCCTATAAATACTCCAGAAGGAGGGAAACTATTCTCTAAATTATCTCAGGAATTAATTGATATAAAGCGACCAGACATTCATAATCAAGCTATCATGGAGTTTGGTGCTACACATTGTACTCCTAAAAAGCCTAAGTGTGAAACATGTGTTTTTAATGATAAATGTGTTGCATTGAAAAATGATGAAGTAGGGATTCTTCCTGTAAAATTAAAAAAGATAAAAGTCAAAAAACGTTTCTTTAACTATCTAGTTCCGATAGCTAGTAATGGAACAACCATGCTTTGTAAAAGGGCAGAGAAAGGAATTTGGGCTAATTTATATGAGTTTCCTTTAATTGAAACAGAAGGAGCTATTGAGTACGATGAGTTGTTGGGGAAAGTTGCGCAAAAGGAGTTGTTAGCGGAACCTTTTAGTTTGAGTATGTATAATGAAAAAGAAATAGTGCATAAATTGTCACATCAACATATTTATACAAGGTTTTGGATTGTAACTACTGATGAAAAGTTAAAACCTGCTATTCCGGTATCAGAGATCGATGATTATCCAGTTCCAGTTTTAATTGCAAACTTTATTAATGAGTTCTCTTTTTAAATGAATTAAAATTTCACTATTTTTGATATAAAGACAAAATAAATTATGAGCACTTTAAATAAAGTAATGTTGATTGGGAATTTAGGAGATGATGTTAAAATGCACTATTTTGAAGGAGGTAACTGTGTAGGTAGATTTCCTATTGCTACTAGTGAAACATATACTAGTAAGCAAACTGGCGAGCGTGTTACTAATACGGAGTGGCATAATATTGTAGTACGTAATAAAGCTGCTGAAATTTGCGAGAAATATCTTAAAAAAGGAGATAAAATATATGTTGAAGGGCGTATAAAATCCAGGCAATGGCAAGCAGAAGATGGTAATACTAGATATTCTACAGAAATTCAAGTACAAGATTTTACTTTCTTATCACCAAAATCTGATGGGGTTGGACAACAGCAGGCTTCAAGTGCTAGTCAACCTTCTGCGGCACAGCAACAAACACAGCAGTCAAAATCACAGGCTGCAGATGATAATGATGATTTGCCGTTTTAATTTAAGTTTAACTAAATAGTATATCTATTGGATCCCAGTATTCCGTTTTTTATATCGTTATTTAATAGTAGCTCACTAATCAGTGTTGTTGTTCTTATTCTTTTACTGATTTTTTCAGCTTTAATTTCCGGATCAGAGGTTGCTTTTTTCTCATTGAATCAAACACAGTTAGATGATGAATCCAAAACATTTAAAAACCGAAAGTTAGTTGCGAAATTGTTAGCAAATCCCAAGAGGTTGTTAGCAACAATATTAGTAGCTAATAACTTTATAAACATAGCAATTGTATTGTTGTTTGCAACTTTAAGTAGACTTTGGTTATCTGATTTGTCAGATAAAATAAGGTTTATTGTAGAGGTAATAATAGTAACTTTTTTGATTTTATTATTTGGTGAAATACTGCCTAAAGTGTATGCAAGTAGGAATAACGAAAAGTTCTCAGGGTTTATGGCAAAACCATTACTTTTCTTAAAGAAAACATTGGTAATGTTTAGTGTGCCTATGCAGGCAGGGACTACATATTTGGAAGATAAATTAGCGAAATCAAAATCAAATTTAAATGTCAATCAGTTATCACAAGCATTAGAGCTTACAGATGATGAGGCAACAACAGATGAAGAGCAAAAAATATTAAAAGGAATTGTTTCCTTTGGGAATACAGATACTCGGGAGGTAATGCGATCCAGAATGGATATTTTTGCATTGGATATTGAAGCGTCTTTCGCTGAAATAATAAAACAAATTACAAAAGAAGGGTATGCGAGAATCCCTGTTTATGAAGAAAATCTAGATAAGATAGTAGGTGTGTTATATGCTAAAGATTTGTTGCCTTATTTGGATCAAAAAATAGTAAAATGGCAAGAATTAATACGTGCGCCATTTTTTGTTCCTGAAAACAAAAAACTTGACGATTTACTTAATGAGTTTCAAGAGAAAAAAGTTCATTTAGCAATTGTTGTTGATGAATATGGAGGGACTTCAGGGGTCGTTTCATTAGAGGATATTGTTGAAGAGATTATAGGTGACATAAATGATGAATTTGATGACGACAGTTTAGTCTATTCAAAATTAGATGATCATAATTTTGTCTTTGAAGGGAAAATATCACTAAAGGATATATATAAGGTTGCAGATTTGAATGTTGATTTGTTTGAAGAGAACAAAGGAGAAGCTGAGACTATCGCAGGTTTTGTATTAGAAATTTCAGGAGGATTCCCTAAAAAAAATGAAAAGATAATTTTTGAAGGATACGTGTTTACTATAGAATCATTAGATAGAAAAAGAATTAAGCAATTAAAGTTGACGCTACCTATGTAGGAATCTTTCAAAAAATCTATTGAGACTAATTAAATTACTCTTAGTTCATTTTGTAAAATGATGTGATTTCTGCGATTTAGGATATAAGTTGCTAAAAACTCCTTATTTTTGCAGCTTAAAATGATGTTATGGCAAGAGATGAGCAATTAAAAGAGCGTTGGAATAATGTAGTTAGTGTGTTGTCTGAGCAGTTTGCTGATGGTGATACATTGGATTTAGATAGTATTATATACCTAATCGGAGTACAGGAATTAGGACAATTGGATAGAAAATTTAAGAAAGACGATAAAGTAAATTTAATTCATATTGCTATTTGCAGGCTATTGGAGCCATATGGGTACTATGAGTTTGATTTTTTTGACGATGATGGTTGGCCTCATTATAATATGGTAGAAGAATTGCCAGTTTTGAAAGCAGGTGAGCAAACTGTTTTGATGAAAGAAGCTATAGTTGGATATTTTTTAGAAAAAGAAGTAATAGGATAAGCAATATCAATTTATTACGTTATTAGAATGTGAAATTGGTAGAAATAATAGTTGTAAATTTGCATTTGCAAAAATGAGTACGATGATAGATAAGATTAAGGAGATTATTGGAGAAGCTGAAGGGTTCAAGGCGCAAACAAAAGAAGAGGTTGAAGCGTTTAGAATTAAATATTTAGGTAAAAAAGGGTTAGTAAAAGACTTTTTTAGTGAGTTCAAAAATGTTGCTGAAGATCAGCGTAAAGAATTTGGAAATGTTGTAAACACCCTTAAGGATACTGTACTAGAGAAAGTTACTGCCTTAAAAGAAGAATTAGAATCTAAAGAAGAGGTAAAAGGAGGTTATGGAGATTTATCAAGACCATCAGAGCCAATTTCAATAGGTTCAAGACATCCAGTTTCATTGGTTAAAAACCAAATCATTGATATTTTTGCAAACATTGGATTTAATGTGTCTGAAGGTCCAGAAATTGAAGATGATTGGCATAATTTTACAGCATTAAACTTGCCAGAATATCATCCGGCAAGAGACATGCAGGATACTTTTTTTATCCAAACCGATCCGGATATTTTATTGAGAACTCATACTAGTTCTGTGCAAGTGCGTTATATGGAAAACAATACGCCTCCAATACGTACGATATCTCCAGGGAGAGTGTTCAGAAATGAAGCTATTTCATCAAGATCTCACTGTATATTTCATCAGGTAGAAGGGTTGTATATTGATAAAGATGTTTCTTTTGCTGATTTAAAGCAGACCTTATTGTATTTTACAAAAGAGATGTTCGGAAAATCTAAAATTCGTTTACGCCCATCATATTTTCCGTTTACTGAGCCAAGTGCTGAAGTAGATATTTACTGGGGTTTAAAAACAGAAACTGATTATAGAATTACCAAAGGTACTGGTTGGTTAGAAATTGGAGGATGCGGAATGGTAGATCCTAATGTGTTAATTAATTGCGGTATCGATCCTAAGGAATATTCAGGGTTTGCTTTTGGTGTAGGGATTGAGCGTATTGCAATGTTGTTACATCAAATAGGAGATATTAGAATGTTTTATGAAAATGATGTTCGTTTTTTAGAGCAGTTTAAATCATCTTTTTAAGTTTATTAGTGGTTTTTTGAATAGAAATAAATCTATTCTAAATAAGAATAAAGTTAAGTATATCAAACAGTTTGTGTTCATATTAGTAGTGTTTTGTGTCTTGGTTTTTACCTCGTGCAAGGAAGATCCTACTCCAAAGCCAAAAGGTTATTTAAAATTAGAATATCCCGAGGCGGTTTATAAACAATACTTAACTGATTGTCCTTTTACATTTGATGTTAATAATATTATTGAAATTGAAAAACCGAGAGGTGGAGGGCAGTATTGTGGTGTGAATTTAAGTTATCCGTTACTAAGCGGAAAAATACACTTAACATATATAGCTGTAGATAAAGATTTATTGAAAAGGTCCTTAAAGGATGCTCAAAATTTAACTCAAGAGCATACTCAGAAAGCAGAAAGTATTAAGCCTTTTTTGTACGAAAACAAGAGTCAAAATGCCTATGGTATGGTGTATGAAATTGAAGGAAATGCAGCATCTCCTGTACAATTTTATATTACCGATAATAACAAACACTTTTTAAGAGGAGCGGCTTACTTCAATGTAAAACCTAATTATGATTCCATTCTTCCAGCGGCACATTATCTTAAAAAAGATATAGAGGTACTTATGGAGAGCTTGCAATGGAAAGAATAATTTTCTTGAACCAAGGTTAAAAAATTAGCTAACAATCAGTGTGTTAGTGTTTGTCTTTTAAAAACAGTGGCTAGGTTTTTGTTTAAAATCTTTTGTAACTTTAATAAAGCACAAAATTATGTTGGGATATTATATAATAGCAGCAGTAATTGCATTCTTGAGCTCTTTGGTGAGTAAGCGTCTGCAAAGTAAGTTTAAAAAGTATTCAAATATTCATTTAAGAAACGGAATGACTGGTGCTGAAGTGGCAGAAAAAATGCTTAAAGATCATGGTGTTTATGATGTTAAAGTAATTTCTACACCAGGGCAACTTACGGATCATTACAATCCAAGAAATAAAACAGTGAACTTAAGTGAAGTGGTGTACAGTCAGCGCAATGCATCTGCAGCAGCTGTGGCGGCTCATGAATGTGGTCATGCAGTACAACATGCAACAGCTTACTCATGGTTGACAATGCGTTCAAAAATTGTACCTATAGTAAACGTGGCTTCTGGTTTATCACAATGGATTATTATTGGAGGGATCGCCTTGTCGTTTACTTCGGCAATGGGACAAATGGTTTTATTGGCTGGTATTGCGGTGTATGGAATAATGGCATTATTAAGTATAATTACGCTGCCAGTGGAGTATGATGCGAGTAACAGAGCTTTAGCCTGGTTAGAAAACAAAAATATGTTAACAAGAGAAGAGCACGCGGGAGCAAAAGATGCTTTAAAATGGGCTGCAAGAACTTATTTATTAGCTGCAATTGGAGCTTTGTCAACATTGGTTTATTTTATTGGGCGCTATTTGTCAAGGGATTAAAGTTCAATAAGTAAATTAAATACAAGCGATCAGATAGGTCGCTTTTTTTTGCGTAGTTTTGAGATATGGAACAATTAAAGCTTTTTTTTGAGTTAGGATTAACACATGTGTTGGATTTTAACGGATATGATCATGTGTTATTTTTGCTGGTTTTGGCGGCTCCATATTTGTTTTCAAGTTGGAAAAAAGTATTGTTTTTAGTTACTGTTTTTACAGTCGGGCATTCCATATCTTTAATACTGTCAAGCTATAGTATTATTTCAATTAATAGTGGTTTAGTGGAGTTTGTTATTCCTATAACCATTGCTGTTACAGCATTGTTTAATATATTTTCTTCAGGTAAAATGATTGGCAATACCAAAATAGGACTAGTGTTTTTTGTAACACTTTTCTTTGGGGTTATTCATGGATTAGGGTTTTCTAGTTATTTTAAAATGATAGTCGGAAATACGGATTATAAATTTATTCCTTTAATAGAGTTCGCTCTAGGGGTGGAGGTAGCACAAATAATAGTAGTCATGGCTGTTTTGATATTGGCTACTATTGCTCAGAATATATTGAGTATTTCAAAAAGAGATTGGGTGTTGGTAGTTTCATCAATTACGTTAGGTTTAGTAATACCAATGTTATTATCAAGGTGATTTTTAACAAAAACTTATACAAACAACACTAATTAATTAGTAGTTTAGTAATACAACAAGTAAATAATGTCAGAAAAGAAACAATTACGATATGATATGGCCTATTTAAGAATGGCGAGTGAGTGGGGGAAACTATCTCATTGTGTCAGAAAACAAGTTGGAGCAATTATTGTAAAAGATAGAATGATTATTTCTGATGGATATAATGGTTCGCCAACGGGGTTTGATAATTATTGTGAAGATGAGGACGGGTATACCAAGTGGTATGTATTGCATGCGGAAGCAAATGCAATATTAAAAGTTGCGGCATCAACGCAATCATGTCAAGGATCAACATTATATATAACCCTTTCTCCTTGTAAAGAGTGTAGTAAGTTAGTGCATCAAGCTGGGATTAAAAGAGTAGTGTATAAAGATGGGTATAAGGATGATTCTGGGATTAAGTTTTTAGAAAAAGCTGGGATAGAAGTAATGCAATTACAGGAAGAAAGTATCGTTTAAGGAATGTTAAAATGACCTATAAAAAGAAATATTTACCGATAATAATAGGGTTGACCTTAGCCATTGGCTTTTGGATAGGTGGATTATTTCATTTTGACTCAGGTACTGACTTGTTTGTAGAGTCTTCGAAAAAACAAAAACTAAGCAAGTTAATTGACTATATAGATAATGAATATGTAGATGAGGTAAACACGGATAGCATTGTAGATGTTACCGTGAATAAGATACTTAGGAATTTGGATCCGCATTCGGTATACATTCCAAAGAAAAATTTAAGTGCAGTTACTGAGTCTATGAATGGTGAATTTGTGGGTATTGGTGTTTCTTTTTCTGTTCGAAATGATACTATTTCAGTAATAAAAACAATTGCAGGTGGCCCGAGTAAAAAGGCAGGTATAATTGCAGGAGATAAAATATTACTAGCGGATAATGATACGCTTTATGGTGAAGGAGTTACTAACGATAAGGTGATTAAAAAATTAAAAGGAGAAATAGATTCAAAGGTAGTTTTAACTATATATCGAGCAGCTGAAAATAGGAAGTTTGATATTACTATAAAAAGAGGTTTGGTTCCTATAAAAAGTGTTCCTATCGCTTATATGGTAGAAGAAGGCTTGGGGTATATAAAAATAAACCGTTTTGCTGAAACAACATATAGAGAGTTTAAAAAGGAACTGAAAAAGTTGAAAAAAGAAAGAATGACGAGTCTTATTTTGGACTTAAGAGGTAACCCTGGAGGTTTTTTGGATAGAGCACAGCAAATTGTAGATGAGTTTTTGGAAGATGATAAGCTGATATTGTTTACAAAAAATAAAAAGGGAGATATACAAAAATTCTTTGCAACGGATAGTGGCGATTTCGAAAAAGGAAACGTTTTTGTTTTGATAGATGAAGAATCTGCTTCGGCGAGTGAAATAGTAGCGGGTGCCTTACAGGATAATGACAAAGGAACAATAGTAGGGAGACGTTCATTCGGAAAAGGATTGGTGCAGCGTGAAATGCAGTTAGGGGATGGTAGTGCAGTACGTTTAACAGTTTCAAGATATTATACTCCAACCGGTCGATCAATTCAAAAGCCATATGTATCAAAAAACGGACATGATTATTATGATGAATATACCCAACGCTATATTTCAGGGGAATTAACGGATTCTACACAAATAGAAGTTGCTGATTCATTAAAATATACCACCCCGAAAGGGAAGGTAGTATATGGAGGAGGTGGGATTATTCCAGATGTGTTTGTTCCAATTGATGCAAATGACGAATATGAAAAGGTTTCTTTTGCTATTAATTCAGGGGTTATAGACAATTTTATATTTGAAGTGCTTGAAAAGGAGAGGAAATATTTTAATAGTTTGTCACGTGAAGATTTTATAGCAAGTTATGAAGTGCCCGATAGTATAGTTTCAGATTTTAAAAAATATGTAAATGTAGTTGCTAGAAGACAATGGACAATAGATACGGTTGCTTATGCTGCTGTAATTAAACATTCTTTGAAAGCAGCTATTGCAACCCAAATATTTGATGAAAACTTAGCGTATCAACTAAAAGATGAGGATGATAAGATGATTCAAAAAGTAAAAGAATTACTTCAAAAATAAAGTTGTAAAAAAAACTATGAAACTTAAGGCGTAAGATTTTTTTTTAAGTAGAGTCGTTAATTAAATACTGATCCGAAAAATCCGTTTTTTTAAATTCCTACTAGTGGTTTTTATTTTCAAGACTTTACTCAAACTAAAATGACATTAATTATACTGTTTTAATGTTTACTTCTTATCATGAACTTTAGTGTGTTCACCATTATTCCATAAAGTAAGTATGTCCGTAGCTACTTGAGCGCCACTGCCAATAGCAATAGAAAATTGACTTCTCCATCCGGCAAGAGATCCTGCAACATACATATTGGGTTTTACCAAATGAAGCGCGTTTTTTAATTGCACTCTATTCTTTTCGGGTTTCGCCATTTGATGAGGGATAAGGTGTTTTTCCAGTCCCTTTATAATAAAAGGACTAGTATATCCAGTTGCTATAACTATTGTTTTAGCGGTGTAGTTTTTTTTGTTGGTGATAATTTCAAAGAAAGTACTATTATCTTTTATCTCGCAAACCTTTTCGTTTTCAATTTGAACAAGCTCCGGGTATAGGTTAGAAAGTTGAATTAATCCGTTTTCTAAGATGTCTTCCCCGAGAGTTCCTGGAATTAATCCAAGAACGTTATTGAATAACGCTTTTTGTAAATGCGATGTTTTTTGGTGAGCGATAATTCCTGCTTTTTTACCTTCTGCAAAGGGTTTTTTTAAACCTGATCCAATAACTAAAGCACAAGACATTCCAGCGGCACCTCCACCAATAATTAATGTGTCAAACATTATTGATTTACCTTTTTCTCAATTCGTTTAGAAACTGTAAATATGGCTAGAATTAGCATCGCTATAAGAGCAGCTACAATTTCAATTAAGGCTATTGTGCTTTCTCCTTGTAAAGGGTTGCTGAAATCTATTTTTGTAATATTAAAAATGATTAATCCTACTGCGATTACACTTAATATAATACTTGCTATTTTCATTGTTTGTATACGTTTGTTTAATAAAAGATACTTTTAATACCTGATGTGAATAGTTTAACGGCTATTGCTAATAAGATAATTCCGAATACTTTTTCGATAATTGCTATTCCGCTTTTACCTAATTTATTTTCAAACCAGCCACTCATTTTTAATACTAGAAATACAAAACCAATGTTTAGTATAATTGCGATTGCAATATTAACAGATTCGTATTCAGCCCTAAGTGATAGAATAGATGTCATGCTACCAGCGCCAGCAATCATAGGAAATGCTAAAGGGACTATAGAGGCTGTTTTAGCTGTGTTTTCGTCTTCTTTGAAAAGGTTTATACCTAACACCATCTCTAGTGCCATAAAGAAAAGAATGAATGAACCTGCTATACCAAAGGAGGCAGCGTCAATACCGATAAATTCTAATATTTTTTCCCCTACAAAAAGGAATAGTATCATAATACCTCCAGCAACTATGGATGCTTTTCCACTATCAAGCGTTCCGCCAGCATTAGCTTTAAGTTTTACAACAATTGGTAATGAGCCTATAATATCAATAACAGCAAATAGAATCATACTTGCTTTTGCAATTTCAATAATATCTAAATTCATAGGAATGATTTTTGTGCAAAATTATACTTTAAAATTAATTGTAGTCATATAAAACGACTAAAAGAATTACTTTTGTGGTGTAAAGATACTAAAAAGAGGATGTTGAGATGTTTCAAATAGGAAAAACCATTGTTTCTGAGGGTGTTATAGAGAAAGAATTTGTGTGCAATTTAACGGCATGTAAGGGCGAATGTTGTATTGCTGGTGATGCTGGTGCTCCATTGGATAAAGAAGAGGTTGAAAAGCTGAAGGAGATTTATTCTAAGGTAAAACCTTTTTTAAGAAGAGAAGGGATTGAAGCTATTGAGAAGCAAGGTACATCAATAACAACAGATTTTGGAGATTTAGAAACGCCACTTGTTAACAATGCGGAATGTGCATATGTTGTTTTTGGAGAAAATAAAACAGCACTTTGTGGTATAGAGGCCGCTCATATTGCGGGTGAGGTAGATTGGAAAAAGCCAATTTCATGTCATTTGTATCCAGTACGAATTCAAAGTTATAGTTCCTTTTCAGCTGTAAATTACCATAGCTGGCCAGTTTGTGATGATGCTTGTGCTTTGGGAGCTGAGTTAAAAGTACCTACTTATAAGTTTTTGAAAGAACCGTTAATTAGGAAGTTTGGAGAAAGCTGGTATTCGGAATTAGAAAAAATAGCAGATGAGCATAAAAAATAGATCTTATATTAAGATGCTCCTTGAAAGTGTGTGATGAGAATTAATATTAACAATTTCTGTTTGAAATAAGCTTTTGATAAAAAACGAAAACCCCTTATTTTATCGCTTGTCATCGATAAACGGTAAGTTTAACTCGTTGTACTTCAATACATTAGGCGTCAGCACTTGTTAACATCAATAAACACAAGCTGTTACCAACATTGTTAAAAACTTGTTGAAAAGCTCTGTCATTTTTTAGCGAATTAGTTAATCCAATTTTGAATATTTGTAGAACGGAAAAGTAAATTATTATTTTTTGTTTTTATAAAGTAAGGAAGTACAATTCAATCTCTTTACAGTACAGAAAATATAAAACAACTTTTTGACCCCCAAATAAAAAAAGAATAGCATAGCCTAGATTTAGGAACAAATAAATTTTGAATGATATACATCATATCGTTCATTAATAGACAGACTTTTTTAGTGAAATAATTATGGAGATTATACAAATAATAAAAAGAGATTATGAGACGAGTGATTTTGTTTTAAACAAAATTACGAATGCAATAGAAAAAGCAATGATATCTGTTGATAATGGGACTAGGGTTGATGCAGAGATGATTTCTCAAAATGTATTAAAAGCACTTTTAGAAAGAAAGAAAAATCATGTTAATTATATTCCAACAGTAGAGCAAGTTCAGGATATTGTTGAAGATGAATTAATGCATAGTGCCTTCCCTCATGTTGCGAAAGCTTACATTTTATATAGAAATGAACAAGCTAGAAACAGAGAGACAAATATTTTTGAGAAGCGAATTAATTTAAAGCCTTATGAGTATCCGCAACTAAATGAGTATGTAGATGCGATTAGACACTCTTATTGGATTCATACAGAGTTTAACTATACTAGTGATATTCAGGATTTCAAAACTGGTTTAAATAATGCTGAACGTAGTGCAATAAAAAATACGATGTTGGCTATTTCTCAAATTGAAGTTGCTGTTAAAACTTTTTGGGGAGATATTTATCATAAAATGCCTAAGCCAGAAATTGGTTCTGTAGGCGCAACATTTGCAGAAAGTGAAGTACGTCATCATGATGCTTATTCTCATTTGTTAGAAATATTAGGTTTAAATAATGAGTTTAAAAACTTAAAAAAGAAGCCTGTGATTATGAGGCGTGTTCATTATTTAGAAACCGCTGTTAAAAATGCTAAAAGTGAAGATAATAAAGAGTTTGCAGAGTCAATATTACTGTTTTCTTTATTTATAGAACATGTGTCGCTATTTTCTCAATTTTTGATAATAATGGCGTTTAATAAGCATAAAAATGTACTGAAAGGAATTTCTAATGTAGTAGAAGCAACTTCTAAAGAGGAGCAAATACACGGAGATTTTGGTATAGATGTTATTAAAATTATAAAAGCAGAAAACCCAACTTGGTTTAATAAAGAATATGAGTTGTTAACTCAAGATTTATGTAGAGAAGCATATGAATCTGAAAGTAAAATTATTGACTGGATTTTTGAAGAAGGAGAATTAGATTTCTTACCAAAAGCAGTAATAAATGAGTTTATAAAAAACCGATTTAATAATTCATTAGAAAGCATCAATATCGGAAAAGTTTTCGAAGTAGATGAAACATTATTAGCGGAAACAGAGTGGTTTGACGATGAGATTATTGGGACTAAACACGGAGATTTCTTCGTAAAAAGATCTATCGCTTACACCAAAAGAAGTAAAAGTATAACCAGTGATGACCTATTTTAAATTATGAACAAAGACGTACTAACCACACAGAATCAAAGTCAAACATCAACTGAACAAGATAAATTGATGGGAGCAAGAAAAGCAGCTTTACATGCTGAAAAATCAAATCGTCAACCTGAAATTAAATGGTTAACGGAAAATAGTCGTAAGTTTTTAGAATCAGGATATCTTACTGATGGGGCAACTCCAGAAGGAAGAATAAGAGAGATAGCTGAAAATGCAGAAAAAATCTTGAAAATAGATGGTTTCGCAGATAAGTTCTATGGTTATATGGCAGAAGGGTATTACTCTTTAGCATCACCAGTTTGGTCAAACTTCGGTAAACGAAGAGGATTGCCAATTAGCTGTTTTGGTTCACATATAGCTGATGATATGGGGGATATTTTATTCACTCAGTCAGAAGTAGGTATGATGTCAAAATTAGGTGGGGGAACATCTGGTTATTTCGGTAAATTACGTCATAGAGGAGCACCAGTTAAGAATAACGGAAAATCTTCAGGAGCTGTGCACATTATGCAATTGTTTGAAAAAATGGTTGATGTCGTTAGCCAAGGTTCTGTAAGAAGAGGTCGTTTTGCACCTTACTTACCTATCGATCATCCAGATGTAATGGAGTTTTTAGAAATTGGTTCTGAAGGAAACCCTATACAAGAGTTGACGCATGGTGTTACTGTGAGCGACAAATGGATGGAAGAAATGAGAGATGGTGATGTTGCAAAAAGAACAATTTGGGCAAAAGTATTACAATCTAGATCTGAAGTTGGGTATCCATATATTTTGTTTAGGGATAATGTAAATAATAATGCAGCTGACGTATATAAAGATAAAAACTTGGAAATTTATGCAAGTAATCTTTGTACAGAAATTATGTTGCCATCAAATGAAAATTGGTCATTTGTATGTTGTTTATCTTCTATAAACCTATTACACTATGATAAGTGGAAAGATACTGACGCTGTAGAAACGTTAACGTACTTTTTAGATGCGGTAATGGAAGAGTTTATTACTAAGTTAGAAGATTTTAGAGATTCTGATGAACGTGATGATAGACTTACGTTTGACTTCATGGAGAAAGCGTATACTTTTGCAAAAGAAAACAGAGCATTAGGATTAGGAGCTTTAGGATGGCATTCATTATTGCAATCAAAAATGTTACCTTTTGATAGTCAAGAAGCATTTAATTTAAATTCTGAAATTTTTAAGGCAATAAAAGATAAGTCATATAAAGCTTCTGAAGAGTTAGCTACATTATATGGTGAACCTGAAGTATTAAAAGGATATGGACGTAGAAATACAACTTTAAATGCAGTAGCTCCAACAACATCTTCAGCGTTTATTTTAGGACAAGTATCTCAAGGAATTGAGCCAATTTGGTCTAATAGTTATGTGAAGGATATTGCTAAGATAAAAACAACCATTAAAAACCCTTTCCTTGTTCAGTTATTAGAAGAGAAAGGTCAAAATACTGGTGAAGTATGGAGAAGTATCCGTGATTATGATGGATCAGTACAACATTTAGAATTCCTTACTGATAATGAAAGAGACGTGTTTAAAACATATCCAGAAATTGATCAGATGACAGTTATCTATCAAGCTGCAAACAGACAAAATCATATTGATCAAGGACAATCTATTAATGTAATGGTACATCCTGATATGCCAACAAAAGACTTGAATAATTTATATATGACAGCTTGGAAATTAGGAATCAAGTCAATGTATTACCAACACAGTATGAATGCCGCTCAGAAATTCAAACAAAAGAAAGAGTGTACTAGTTGCGAAGGATAATAGCATAAAACCCATACAAATAATAAGAGTTAAAAAACCAGTGCATCGCGCTGGTTTTTTGTTTTTACAACATAATTTGTGAGGCAGATATCATTTTAATTGATTTTAAGTTTTGCTTTTTTTTACAGTAAGAGTCGTTATTTTTTCGTAAATTAATACTGGAAATCAACATGTTACATTATGAAATCAAATGCGCTTTATGTTAAATACGGGTTGCTTATAGGGGCAGCACTGATTGGTTATTTTTTATTAATTAGACTTGTAGGGCTACATGATAATCATTGGTTAAGGGTTTTAAATGGAGTTATAATTGCTTATGGAATTTATGCAGTAATTAAAAAGAAGAAAAACATTGAAAAGGATGCTTTTGAATACTTTTCAGGTTTTGCTACAGGTATTTTGACAGGAGTTATAGCTACGTTTATTTTTGTGCTTTTTATGGGGATTTATTTATTTCACATTGATCCTCCGTTTGCTGAAATGTTAATGGAGTATTTAGCTGGGGCAGGTGGGCCTGAAATATTACTATTGATACTAGCTATAGAAGGGGTTAGCTCTTCTGTAATCTTATCACTAACATTTATGCAAAAATTTAAAGTTTCAAGAAATGTAAGTGACGAATCACTTACAGTTTAAAGTGTTAATGCAATAAAAAAGCGTCTAATCTGAAGATTAGACGCTTTTTTATTTGATAAAACCCAATAAGTGAGCTTAATAATTAAGCTTTTGCTTTACAACAAGTTTTTTCACAACCTGGTTTGCATACTTTTTCTTCTAGTTTTTTAGCAGCACACTTAGCTGTACATTTGGCACAGTCAGCTTTTGTACAATCAGCACTACATTTTACGACACATTTTTTCGCGTCTTTAGCGCAACATGCTTTAGTGCAGTCTGATTTACATCCTTTAGAGGTCGTTGTTTGAAAGTTAGAAACTTTAAACTGATCACCATTTTCAACAACACGTTCAGTTAATAGGTTTGTAGTTACTTGATCAACGTCATATTCAACAACAGCAGTTTTGCTTTCAAAGTCTACAGTAGCGTTTTTAACACCATCCATTTTCCCTAAACTCTTTTCTATTTTTGCTGCGCATCCTATAGCACAAGTCATCCCTTCAATATTAAACTCAACTTTTGCTAATGTAGCATCTTCAGAAATAGTTGATTTTTTTACTTCTTCTATAGTATCTACTGTAACAACTTCAGCTTCTTTTTGCTCTTTTTTGCAAGAGATTGTTGCTAAAAAGGCAAATGCAATAGCTACTAGTTTTAATATTTTCATCTTAAGTGTATTAATAGTTTTTGTTTTACAAATTTAAGAAAATCAACTGATTATTGTGTGAAATTTTTCATTTTTGCAAGATGGATGATAAAAAACTAAAGTGGATTTTTTTGGTAATTCTTTCTGTTATTTGGGGGAGTTCATTTATTTTAATTAAAAAAGGTTTAATTGGATTAACGGCCTATCAATTAGGTTCATTACGAATAGTATTCACAGCGATTTTTCTATTTATTATTGGGTTTAATAGCTTTAAGAAAATTGAAAAGCGACATTATAAACCTGTAGTTATTTCAGCGTTTTTAGGAACTTTTATCCCTGTATACATGTTTGCTTTAGCAGAGACTGAAATAGATAGTTCTATTGCGTCAATATTAAATTCCTTAACACCGTTGAATACCTTGATATTTGGTTTTTTCTTTTTTAAAATGACGTTTAACAAAAGCCAGTTGTTTGGAGTTATAATTGGTTTGGTAGGAACGTTAATATTGATTGTTAGTGGGGCGAATCTTAATCCTGATCAAAATTATTGGTTTAGTGTTTTCGTATTAATAGCATCTGTTTGTTATGCTTTTAATGTAAGTATTATAAAAACATATCTTCAGGATTTAAATGCAATGAGTATAGCAGTAGGGAATTTTGCAGTAATAACTATCCCTGCATTAATAGTGTTGATGTGCACAGGTTTTTTTAAATCTGAAGTGATTACTTCTGATATTGTGCAAACCTCAATGTTGTATTTGGTGTTGTTAGCAATTTTTGGAACGGGTATAGCTAAGGTGATGTTTAATAGATTGGTTCAGATATCGACACCCATATTTTCTTCATCGGTTACGTATACGATCCCAATTATTGCGTTAGTGTGGGGTGTGTTAGACGGAGAGAAAATAAACATGGCACAAATATTAGCAACTGGTATTATTTTGTTAGGAGTGTTTTTAGCTAATCGTAAGAATTAAACCCACTAGTGGCTTTGATGTTCTAAGGCTTGCTTTGACGAAAAGTACTATTAGTGAGTTCATTTCTCATTTGCTTTTACCGAGAATATTGTTAATTAGGATATTTAAAGCATAAAAAAAGCTGAAACGTTAGTTTCAGCTTTTGTTTTTCTAATAAGAAAAGTATTCTCTTAAGAAATATTATTTAAAGTCAGCTTCCGTAACATTTTCGTTAACTGTTGCTTTTTTAATAATCATTCCAAATGTTTGAGGTCCTTGTTTAGTAGTCAAGCTAAAAGGAAATTGAATACCACTAGTAGGAGTATAATTTCCATACTCAGTAGAAATACTAATTGTTTGACCTTGGGCTTTTTTAGTAGTTTCAGATTTAACTAAATAACCAGATTTTGCATTATAATATCTGTATTCAGGTTCTCCAGATCCAGTAACTTTTAATTTGTAAGCATCTTCTCCGTTTATAGAAGTCATGCTCTCTAAAGTTACTTTAGACATATCTAAAGATAATTCATCAAATAACACATTTTTGTTTTTAGATTCAGCAACATCTTCTGCAGACATAGGTTGTTTTTGTCCCATCTGTGCAGTATAACCTGATTCTCCATCAAAAACTTGCTTCATTACTACTCCAGCTTGTGGATGAGTTACTTCCATAGCGTTTTTGTTAGGAGCCATCTTTTTCATCTCAATCCCCATAACTTGTCCCATAGCATTCATGTCTCCAGAAAAAACTAATGTTTTAACTTTTGAAAGAAGATCTTTTCCGCCAATTGCTTTGATGTAAGTATCAATTACTGACTGAGCAGTTACCCCTTTTGGTAAAGGTTTAGAAAATACTGGCTTTTCAGTTGAATTACCATATTTATCAAAATACTTGACTGGTATTTTTTTACCGTTGTACTTTATTTTCTCTAAGGTTTCTACTACATCACTTCCTTTACCTGCAATAACAATTCTTGAATTATTAGTTAAGAAATATTTGTTTGCAACACGTTTAACATCTGCAATAGTAACAGCGTTTATTTTTTCTAAAAATGTTTCGTAAAAATTTTCAGGTAACTTGTTTAACTCAATGTTTAAAGCGTAACGAGAAATAGTTTCTGGTTTTTCCATCGCTAAAACAAAACTTCCTAAATATTCCGCTTTAATGCTCTTTAGCTTTTCTGCAGAAATTTCTTTCGTTCTAATAATGTTTATTTCTTTTAACATTTCCACTACAGTACTATCCGTAACTGCATTACGAACACTTGCTGATGCAGTAAATAACGTTTGAGTTTCTTTGTTAGGTCTTAATGATGAACTAGCACCATAAGTCCACCCATTAGCTTCTCTTAAGTTTTGATTTAACATACTTTCTAAGCTACCACCTCCTAAGATTTTATTAGCTATTAAGGCAGCATGATAATCGCTGTCATTCATTTTAAAATCTACTGTATTCATTACAGTCACATGTGATTGAACTGCGTCAGGCATATCAACAAAATTTACTTGAGTAAATTGTACGTTTTTAGCATTTGGAATAGTGATTGAAGGAGCTAGTCCTTTTCTCCAATTACTGAAATGTTCTGTGACAACTTCTTTAACTGTAGTGAATTTTACATCTCCAATAATTACTAAATATGCATTATCAGGTACAAAATAGTTCTGATAGTGTTTGTTAGCATCAGCTAAGGTAATGTTGTTAATAGTTTCTTTAGAAACATACTCTCCATATGGATGGTTCTTACCGTAGGCTAATAAGTATTTAACTCTACTAGAAATAGCATCAATGCTTTTCTCTTCATTTTTAATGTTCTCAAGATTCTTTGCTTTTTCTTTGTCAAATTCTTCTTGAGTGAAGTTTGGGTTAATGGCTGCATCAGCCATTAATGCAGTTAAGCGCTCAAAATACTTTGATAACCCACTTGCGAGTCCTCCGTTTGCACCTAAATTTAATTGTGCACCCATATAGTCTACTTCTTCGTTAAAAGCGTCTCTAGTGATGGTTTTTGATCCTTTTCCTAGCATTGCTCCAGTTAAATCTGAAACTCCTGCTTTGTCTCCATCAACCACTGGTGTATTGTCCAGTCGTAAGTTAAGGGATACTCTAGGAAGTTTATGGTTTTCTACAACCATAACTTTTAACCCGTTAGATAAAGTAAACGACTTTGGCTTACCAATATTTATCTTTGGAGCTGGTCCTGGTTTTGGTTGTATAGATCGATCTACTTGTGCTTGCAAAGTTGTTATACTCATAAAAACGAATGCTATCAGTGATAAAATTTTTGTCTTCATTATGCGTTCTCTTTTTTCTTCTCCTCTTTTGGAAGGTATTCTAATTGTACTCTTTGATTTGGATTTAGATATTTCTTAGCGATAGCTCTAATCTCTTCTTTAGTAATAGATTTGTATATCTCAATTTCAGTGTTGATCAAATTAATGTCACCATATAGCAAATAGTATGTTGCTAATGAGTGTGCTATTCCTTCAATACTTGAATTAGCATTTACAAACTGATTTTCGTACTTGTTTTGTAATTTATCAAATTCTCTATCAGTAATTAATTCAGTTTGAATTTTTACTATTTCTTCGTCTATTTCTGTAACCAAATCTTCTAATTTAGTATCTCCTACGGGTAAACCATAAGTGAAGTACATTCCGTAATCTTCAAGACTTTGGCCAAAAGAACCAACTTGCAAAGCCATTTTTTTCTCATCAACTAACTTCTTGTACAATCGTGAACTTTTACCATCACTTAAAACAGTAGAAACCATATTTAAAATATAAGCGTCTCTAGTTTTCATAGATGGTGTTCTGTAAGCAGTAATGATTGCTGGAGTTTGTATGTTAGGGTCGTTATACTTTGCCTTAATTTCTTTCGTAATTGGAGCTTCTTTAATAGTTACTTTGGTAACAGCTTTCCCTTTAGGAATACTACCAAAATATTTTTCTACCATTTTTTTTGTTTTGTTGATGTTTAAATCACCAGCAACAACTAAAACAGCATTGTTAGGTACGTAGAATTTTTTATTAAAAGCTTGAAACTCTTCTAGAGTAGCAGCGTCTAAATGATCCATGGATCCGATAGTTGCCCAACGGTACGGGTGTTTTGTGAATAGTAATTTTTTAATTTCCGCTTGAAACGCTCCATATGGTTGGTTGTCTACACGTAATCTTTTTTCTTCTTTTACTACCTCATTCTGAGTGTCAACTCCAATTTGTTCTATTACAGGATGTAGCATTCTTTCAGATTCCATCCATAACCCTAACTCTAAGCTGTTAGATGGAAATACTTCGTAATAATATGTTCTGTCATCCGATGTGTTGGCGTTAACTTTCCCTCCATTAGAAGAAACTATTCCCATCCATTTTCCTCTTCCAATATTTTCTGTACCTTCAAATAATAAATGCTCAAAAAAGTGAGCAAATCCTGTTCTTTCTGGGTTTTCATCTTTTGCACCTACATGGTACATTACAGATGTTGTTACAACTGGAGCTGCATTGTCTTGGTGTAAAACAACATGTAATCCATTGTCTAAGTCGTACTCTTCAAAAGTTACTTTTTGCGCCATAATTGATACAGGTAAAAGCAATGAAGCGAGATAAATGATACTTTTCTTCATTAGTATTTTTATTGATTTTTAAAAGTTACTAGGGTTTGACGCCTAAGTATGGTTTTTGTTACAAAAAACTCTAGCAAATATACTGATTGAAATTTAAATCTAAAGTAGGTTTAGATTCTCAAGTGATTTCTAGAAAAAAATATGCTATTGTCAATTCATACTTTATTTGCTTGTATTGCTTTTGTAAAGCATTTAGAAAATAATATATCCTTTGGGAATGCAAAGCCGAATGACTATCTTCGTTCTATATGCAAAAAACATTCTTTTTTATAGCCTTAATATATTGTGTTGGACTTTTCGCTCAGGAGGATACTACTGAGCAGAAAATAGATGATCCAAAATATAGAGAGGATCAATTTTATGTAGGAATTACGTATAATTTTTTAGAAAACAAGCCTGTTGATATGAAACAGCAAGGTCTTTCTGGAGGATTGCATTTTGGATTTATTAGAGACTTGCCTATTAATAAAAAAAGAAACGTGGGCTTCGGTGTGGGTTTGGGGTACTCCAATACCTCTTACAATCATAATTTATATATAAAGGAAGAAAATTCATCAGTCACCTATCAAATACTTGATAATAATGTAGTTGGTTACAGTAAAAACAAATTGAATCTCCATGTTTTTGAGGTGCCATTGCAATTTAGATGGAGAACATCTACTTCTGAGAATTATCGCTTTTGGCGTGTATATACAGGAGTTAAATTTGGATATGTGTTTAATAGTATTGTAAAATACAAAGGAGGTTTAGGAAGTTTTAAGCAAAAAAACTCGCCTCATTTAAATAAGATAAAAACGAATCTGGATATTAGTTTTGGTTGGAACACGTGGAATTTTTATGTGTCGTATGCTTTAAATAGTTTATTTTCAGATAAAGCAATTTATAATGGTGAAGCAATTGATGTTACTGAAATAAAATTTGGATTAATGTTTTACCTTTTCTAATCAGATAGCTGATCTGGCATTAGTTATTTCTTATAAATAACATTAAACCCAATAAGCCATCATCATAAATTGTGGCGCTAATCCTATTATAAAACCAATTGATAATTCTAAGGTAGTGTGAGCTTTTAAGTGTAGTCTTGAGCTCGCGACTAATCCATTACTGAATATTAGGAAACTTATAAGAATAATTAAATTTAGTTGTAAATGAATGCTAAGTGCTGCAATAAACATTGTTAGTCCACTTATAGCTGCAGTATGTAAGCTTGCCTTGTAATTTAGGAGGCTTAAAATTAAAAATGTAATACTTGAAAAAGTAATTCCAGCAAAAAAGTAATGTAACTCTAATTCTATATTTTCTTTAAAAACATATTGTGTAATGTACAAGTTTAAAGCTACTCCTATGATGTATGGAAATCGCCTTTCCTTAACATTTTCCATCATTAAGGAAGATGATAGCTGTAGTTTTTTTAGTACTCTGAAAATTAATAGAGGTATTACAATTGTAAGAATAAATAATTGAAAAACCCTGTTTTGGATGTATTCGGCTGTATGGTAATTGTAGGTAAAACTATAGTATAAGCAAACTCCCAATAAAGGTATAAAAACTGGGTGAAAAATATATGAAACGGAGGTTAATAGCTTATTCAAAATTATATTTTTTTTCTAAGTCGAGCCACTGGGATGTCCAATTGTTCTCTATATTTCGCTATTGTTCTTCGGGCAATAGGGTATCCTTTTTCTTTTAATAATGCAGCTAGTTTTTCATCGGTTAAGGGTTTTTTCTTATCCTCAACATCAATTACAGATTCTAAGATTTTTTTAATTTCTCTAGTAGAAACATCCTCTCCTTTATCATTTTTCATAGATTCAGAGAAGAATTCTTTAATTAGCTTAGTTCCATAAGGAGTGTCAACATATTTACTATTAGCTACTCTTGATACTGTAGAAATATCCATGTGTATTTCATCAGCAATATCCTTAAGTATCATCGGTTTTAAGTCCATTTCATCCCCGCTTAGTAAATAGGCTTCCTGGTAGCGCATTATAGCAGTCATTGTTACAAAAAGTGTTTGCTGACGTTGTTTGATGGCGTCAATAAACCATTTAGCAGAATCTAGTTTTTGTTTTATAAACTGTACAGCATCCTTTTGTGACTTGGATTTGTTTTTACTTTCCTTATATCCTTTAAGCATATTGCTATATTCATTGGATATATGTAATTCAGGAGCGTTACGTCCATTCAAAGTTAGTTCCAATTGACCTTCAACTATTTTAATACTGAAATCAGGTATTACATGCTCAGTAATTCTATTGTTTCCAGTATAACCACCACCTGGTTTTGGGTTTAATTTTTCGACCTCAAGAATAGCGCCTTTTAAGTCTTCCTCAGAAATATTAAATTTCTTAAGTAGTTTTTTGTAGTGCTTTTTTGCAAATTGATCAAATGCTTCGTCTAAAATACTTATTGCGGTTTCTACAGCTTTTGCTTTAGGCTTTTGCTTTAGTTGTAAAAGCAGACATTCTTGTAAGTTTCTTGCTCCGACTCCTGTAGGTTCTAATGTTTGCACAATTTTTAACACGTTTAACACGTCTTCTTCCGTGGTGTAAACACCTTGGGTAAATGCTAAATCATCAACAGTGTCAGAGATTTCTCTTCTAATGTATCCGTTTTCATTAATACTACCTACCAAAAATTCTGCAATTAAGTATTCTTGTTCGTTTAATTGAAAAGTGTTTAGTTGATTAATTAAGTGTTGCGTGAAAGTCATCCCAGCAGCATAAGGAACGCTTTTGTCTTCATCATCAGCGCTATAGTTGTTTGCTTGCAATCTATAACTTGGGGTTTCATCGTCACTTAAATATTCATCAATGTTGATGTCATCAGTGTTTATGGTTTCATTATCATACGAGTCATCATAATTCTCTTCTTGAAATTCATCTTCAATGATCTCTTCTTTTCCATTGTCTAAAGCTGGGTTTTCTTCTAGTTCTTGTTTGATGCGTTGTTCAAAAGCTTGTGTAGGCAATTGAATTAACTTCATCAACTGAATTTGTTGAGGAGATAATTTTTGAGATAATTTAAATTGTAAGAACTGTTTTAACATAATATGGTAAAGATAAAAAAACCTACAAGGTTTTGAAGTCTTGTAGGTTAGTTTTATGAATTATTTTTTGAAGCTTAAAAAGCTGCGTTTTGAGGTGTTCTCGGGAAAGGAATTACATCTCTAATGTTACTCATTCCTGTTGCAAACATTACTAAACGTTCAAACCCTAAACCGAAACCGGAATGTGTAGCAGTTCCGTATTTACGTAAATCAGTATACCATGATAATTCTTCAGGGTCGATATCTAAAGCTTTCATTTTTTCAAGTAGTACATCTAATCGTTCTTCACGTTGTGATCCTCCAACCATTTCACCAATACCCGGGAATAAAATATCCATAGCTCGTACTGTTTTTCCATCTTCATTTAAGCGCATATAAAAGGCTTTAATGTTAGCTGGGTAATCAAATAAGATCACTGGGCACTTAAAGTGCTTTTCAACAAGGAAGCGTTCGTGTTCACTTTGTAAATCTGCTCCCCATTCTTCAATTATGTAATTGAATTTTTTCTTTTTATTTGGTTTGCAATTTTTCAAGATATCAATTGCCTCCGTATAGCTCACGCGTTTAAAGTTGTTGTCAGCTACAAAACGTAATTTTTCTGTTAATGACATTTCGCTACGATCCTTTTGAGGTTTTGTTTTTTCCTCATCCAATAAGCGTTGCTCTAAGAAAGCTAGGTCTTCCTTGTTATTTTCTAATATGTAAGTTATTACAGATTTTAAGAAGTCTTCAGCTAAATCCATATTTCCAGCTAAATCCATAAACGCTACTTCAGGCTCTATCATCCAGAATTCAGATAAGTGGCGAGAAGTGTTTGAGTTTTCTGCTCTAAAGGTTGGTCCAAAAGTGTATACTTTTCCTAATGACATAGCAAAAGTTTCTGCTTCCAATTGACCAGATACCGTTAAGTTAGTTTCTTTTCCGAAAAAATCTTTACTATAGTCAACGGAACCATCCTCATTCAAAGGAGGGTTTTTTACATCTAAATTTGTTACTTGAAATATTTCTCCTGCACCTTCAGCATCACTACCAGTGATAATTGGTGTGTGCATGTAGTAAAAGCCATTTTGATTGAAATATTGGTGTATAGCAAATGACATTGCAGAACGCAAGCGCATTACCGCACTAAAGGTGTTTGTACGTGTTCTTAAGTGAGCATTCTCTCTTAAAAACTCAAAACTATGTTTTTTAGGTTGTATTGGGTACGTTTCAGGATCAGAATCTCCAAGTACCTCAAGTGTCTTAACTTCAACTTCTACCTTTTGTCCTTTACCTTGGCTTTCAATAAGCATTCCTGTTATAGCTATTGCTGCTCCGGTAGTGATCCTTTTTAACGTTTCTTCATCTGTATTTTCAAAATCTACAACACACTGTATGTTGTTAATTGTAGATCCGTCATTTAAGGCAATAAATCGTTTTGCTCTGAATGTTCTTACCCAACCTTTAAGAGTTACTTCTTGTAAGACTTGTTTTTCTTTTAATAGTTCTGAAATTGATGTTGATTTCATGTAATGATGTCTATTATTTTTAATATTCTAATGAAACTCGCTAAGGGCTTATTTTATTATAGCAAGGTCTTTTTTACTGGTTTCGTTTGTTGTTTTTTCTATTGTGAAATGTAATTGTTTGCAAATCACATTAATCATCCTTAATTGGTGCAAAGATAATTTTTTATATGGCTTAAAAAATTTTATTTTCAAATACAAATATCACTAAATATAGTGATATAAAAATACCTAATTTGGGTGAAGTATTAGTGTCTGTAGTTGTTGTAAATTGCACTAGCTTATAGCAATAAACTATATAAGTTTGTTAAGTAAGTTTTTTTGGGGTAAAAACCGTTAGCATTGCTAACGGTTTTTTTTATGAAACATCCTCTTCTTCAGGGATTACATTAAAACTTGGTTCTATTAATACTTTTTTATTGGCAATGCTTCTTTCTAAGGATAATAAAAGTGATGGTAAAAGTAACAAGTTAGCAAGCATTGCTAAAAGTAATGTTACAGATACTAATCCTCCTAAAGCTACTGTTCCTCCAAAACTTGAAATTGTAAATACTGAGAATCCAAAGAATAATACAATAGAAGTATAAAACATACTCACTCCAGTTTCACGTAAGGCAGCGTAAACTGATTTTCGTATATGCCAGTTATGTGCTTGTAATTCTTGTCGGTATTTTGCTAAAAAGTGTATAGTATCATCTACAGATATTCCAAAAGCAATACTAAATACTAAAATGGTTGAAGGCTTTATTGGTACTCCAAGGAATCCCATTAATCCAGCTGTAATTAGTAATGGGAGTAAATTAGGAATTAAGGATACAATAATCATTCTGAATGATCGGAACATATATGCCATAAATAACGATATAATTACGATAGCTAAACCTAGAGATAGAAATAAATTGTCTCTTAAATATTTTGTTCCTTTTTGAAACACTAATGCTTTACCTGTAATGGTAACGGTGTAACGATCTTCAGGAAATATTTTGGATATTTTTTGTTTTAGTTGTTCTTCAATAACTTCCATTCGGTCGGTACTGATGTCTTTCATAAAGGTAGTTATTCTTGCATATTGACCAGTACTATCAACATAACTTTTCATTAAGTTGCTATCAGCATCTGCGTTTTTGGCGTAGGGGAGTATAAAAAGTTTTTCGTTGTTGGTGGGTAATTGATAATATTTTGGATTTCCTTTGTAGTAAGCTTGTTTGGCATATTTTACAAGGCCAACAACTGACATTGGTTTTGATAATTCGGGTATTTCGTTTATTGCCTCCTCAAGCCTATCCATTCGTTTCAAGGTAGCTAACTTCATTACGCCTTTTTTACGTTTGCTATCTATCAAAAACTCTACGGGCATTATACCGTCAAACTCTTTTTCAAAAAAACGAATATCCCTAAAGAAGTCAGTGTTTTTTGGCATGTCTTCTATTAAACTACCTGTAACCTTAATTTGAAAAATACCAATCATACTGGCTATTAGTAGCGCTAAAGATCCAGCGTAAATTGTTATTCGTTTGTGTTTTACCATGTCTACCATCCAATTAACAAAACCATCAATCCATTTTTTATTTAAATGATTTAGATGTTTTTGCTTTGGTAATGGCATAAAACTATAGATGATAGGAATCAGGAGTAGAGAAAGGATAAAAATGGAAAGTATGCTTAATGATGCAACGATACCAAACTCGCTCAACAAATCACTTTTAGTTAAAATAAAAGTAGCAAATCCAGCAGCCGTAGTGACATTAGTCATTAATGTAGCGTTACCAATTTTTGTAATAACACGTTGTAACGATTTGGCTTGATTACCATGTTTTTTTACTTCTGACTGATATTTGTTTATTAAAAATACGCAATTAGGAATTCCTATAACAATAATTAGTGGTGGTATTATTGCGGTTAATACGGTGATTTCATATTGTAAAAAACCTAGTAGGCCAAAAGTCCACATTACTCCAATAACTACAGTGAATAGTGAAATAAATGTTGCTCTGAATGATCTGAAAAATAAATAGAAAATAAAACCAGTAACGAGAAGCGCTGCAAGAATGAAAGATGATATTTCGCTAATTATTGTGTTGGAATTCAGGGTTCTGATGTATGGCATTCCTGAAACACGAACTTTTAGGTTGTACCCTTTGTTAAATGCCTCTATTTTTGGGATTATAAATTGTTCAATTAATTTTTTACGCTCAGGTTTGTTGATGATGTCTTTTTTTAAGTAGACAGCTGTTCTGAATGTGTTTGACTCTGCGTTGAATAAAAACTTATTATAAAAGGGAAGGTTGTAATATAGTTCTGTTTTTAATTTGTCTAGTTCAGCTTGGGTGTTAATTGGTTTTTCTACCAATGGCCTTGTATCAAATGCTTTTTTTTGCTCGTTTTTTATAAGTATTGGGATGTTTCCTACACCAATGACACTTGTGATACTTTCATGTGTGTTTAACTGCTCGGCTAAAGCATTCCATGCATTAAATTTTTCAGGGGTAAAAAAAGAATCATCCTGAATACCAAGAATGATTAAATTTCCTTCATCTCCAAATTTATCTAAGAAATTAAAGTATTCTTTGTTTATTGCGTGATCGTCAGGTAATAAATTTGCTTCAGTGTAAGTGAAGCGCATGTGTTTAAACTGACTCGCGAGTCCTATTGTGGCAATAGTGATTAGAATTAGAATAAGAATTCTATTCTTTAAAATAATTCGAGCAATAGCTGCCCAAAAACCAACACTAAATAATTTTGTCATAACTAGTTATAAAGGTTGACAAAGGTAGAAAAATGATATTATTTACCATTGTGTATAAACATAAAAAAAACGGCATAATAGCCGTTTTTTTTATATGTGATAGTTGACGGTGATTAAACGGTCATGATATCTTTTTCTTTGAGAGCGAAAATTTCATCAATTCTTTTTACTGCTTCATCAGTTATAGTTTGAACTGAAGCTTCAGCATTCTCTTTCATGTCATCAGAAGCGTCGTCTAATTTTTTAATTTCGTTATTCGCGTCCTTTCTATTGTTTCTAATAACAACCTTAGCATCCTCAGTTTCTCCTTTAGCTTGTTTTGCCAACTCACGTCTTCTCTCTTCAGTTGGAGCAGGTACGTTTATGATAATGGTGTCACCATTGTTCATTGGATTAAAACCTAAATTTGCCTTCATTATTGCTTTTTCAATTTCTTGCAATAAGTTTTTTTCCCAAGGCTGTACAGTTATTGTTCTTGCGTCTGGTGTGTTAACGTTAGCTACTTGTGATAATATAGTAGCTGTCCCATAATAATCAACTTTAACACTACTTAGCATTGCTGGAGAAGCTTTACCTGCTCTGATGATTCGTAGCTGTTTTTCTAAATGAACAATTGCATTGTCCATTCCTTCTTTTGCGCTGTCTATAATAAAATTAATCTCTTCCATAAAGTTAAAGTTTATACCATCTGTGGGTTTAATTAATCAAGTTTTAGCTTGACTATAATATTAGTTATATCCGTTTATTAACGATAAATAACGGTAATTATTTGTTTTTAAATCAATTACTAAGCCAAATATAAATTTAGTTATTTACTTTGGTTCCTAGTTGCTCTCCAGAAACAACTTTTAATAAGTTCCCTTTTGTGTTCATATCAAAAACTACAATTGGCAAATTATTTTCCTGACTTAAAGTAAAGGCTGTCATGTCCATTACTTTTAATCCTTTTTTGATAACATCATCAAATGAAATGAAATCATACTTTTTTGCATCAGGATTTTTTTCAGGATCTGTATCGTAGATGCCGTCTACACGAGTTCCTTTTAAAATTACATCTGCGTTTATTTCAATAGCACGTAATACTGCTGCTGAATCAGTTGTAAAATACGGATTTCCTGTTCCAGAACCAAAAATTACAACTCTTCCTTTTTCAAGATGCCTTGTTGCTCTTCTTTTTATATATGGTTCTGCAATAGCTTCTATTTTTATTGCAGTTTGTAACCTTGTTTGTACGTCGGCATCTTCAAGAGCGCTTTGTAATGCTAATCCATTTATTACGGTTGCTAGCATTCCCATATAGTCACCTTGAACACGATCCATACCATTGCTTGCTCCTGCAACACCCCTGAAAATATTACCTCCACCAATAACGATAGCTACTTCAACACCTTTTTCTACTAGTTCTTTTATATCCTGAGCGTATTCTGCTAATCTTTTTGGGTCAATTCCATATTGACGTTCACCCATTAAGGCTTCTCCTGATAGTTTTAAAAGTATTCTTTTGTAGTACATAGTAATGAATGATTTGTGCAAATATACATTTGAATTCCTTTTTTTTCAATAATTATGTCAAATAATTAAGTAAAATAGGCATATAAAAAAAGCTTCTCACTAGTGAGAAGCTTTTAGTATTTTGAATTTTAAAAGTACTTATGCTAAAGATACTCTTTCAAAAGCAGTAACTGAAACATCACCATATGTCTTCACATATTCAGCAACATTTTGTTTTGCTTCTTTAATAAATTCTTGATCTAATAAACATTGCTCTTTATCAAGAGTAGTGTTGTCAGAGATGAAACGTTCCATTTTCCCTGGAAGAATTTTGTCCCATATTTTTTCTGGTTTACCTTCAGCAGCTAATTGTTCTTTAGCAGTAACTTCTGCTTGAGCAATAACTTCATCAGTTAATTGAGCCATAGAAATGTATTGAGGTACGTTTTTAAGAGTTTTCCCTAAACGACCTAATTCAATATTTTCTTTTTCAATAACAGCAATTCTTGCTTCAGTTTCTGATGCTACGAATTCAGGTGTAAAATCTTTGTAAGATAAAGAGCTTGCTCCCATTGCGGCAGCTTGCATAGCTAAATCTTTTCCTAATACAGCAGCGTTATCTACAGCAGCAGATAAACCTACGATAGAAGCGATTTTGTTCCCAACGTGAATGTATGATCCAACGAAAGGAGCACTTAATTTCTTGTATCCTCCGATTTCAATTTTCTCACCAATTACTCCAGTTTGTTCTATTAACTTTTCAGCAATAGTAATTCCATTGTAGTCAGCAGCTAAAAACTCTTCTTTTGTATCATAGCTTAATGCTAAGTTAGCGAAGTCTTTTGCTAATTTTACGAAATCATCATTCATTGCAACGAAATCAGTTTCGCAATTTAAACAAACAACTGCACCAGCAGTTGCGTCGTCATTTACTACAGCAA
>Ga0209291_1000094_pt1 | contig 87160 bp, 91 predicted proteins | sample GOMGulsemesocosm_FD_184633 | JGI IMG/M metagenome (GOLD analysis project Ga0209291, IMG submission 184633) | Methane-oxidizing microbial communities from mesocosms in the Gulf of Mexico - GOM9B Gulf of Mexico (SPAdes) (version 2) | ecosystem: Environmental > Aquatic > Marine > Cold seeps... | reverse complement strand
AAGTCGCCAAATCTGTTAATATTTGGATTTTAAACTACGAAATTAAAACAAAATCTAAAAGCTCATGGCTTGTGCCGACACGAAAATCCGCGGATTTTCTGCCCCGCACTATTCATAGCTAAACGTTGCCAACAATATGAATAAAATACTTCTTATAATCTCACTTATTGGAATGTTGAATTGTAATTCACAGACCCAAAATAATTATTCCGATGAATTAAAAACTTGTCTAACTAACCAAGACATAACTCAACTAAATATTGCAATTAAAATATTTGAAGATAAATTAGCTAAAAACTATCCCGACCAAAGTATCAATAAATCATATTTAAGTTTCCTAGATGACCTTAATTTAATGAAATTCTCTCCCGATTTTTTCTTAAACCCTAGCGCAAAAAAAGCCATAGCAGACCTTAAAACCTCTGGGACTTTCGATAAAATATGGACTTCACTTTCATCGATTGAATCTGAAACGGATGAAGGTGAAATGGTAGTTATAGAATTAAGTGAAAATAATGACACAGAAAAACCAAAATTAGACTTAATCACTCTTAATCCAAAAGGAGAATACCTTAAATGCATATTACTTAAAACCCCTAATAAACATGTATCTAAATTACTAAACATGCAGAAAGATGTTCCTGGATTAGGCTTTCAAATACCTTCTCGCATATTGGCTAAAAATATGACCGAAAAGGATTTTAATAACGGACTTAACAGAACTGTTGTTTCCATTGGGTTTTACTATGAATTAGCCTATGCTATTCAAAATAACCAAAATTAAAAACTGTTGGCAACAACACCTATAAATAATACGGGTTTTGGTGTTTAATCCGAGTAGTAATTTTATATTTACATAGTCGCCAAAACTTTCAATATTTGGATTTTAAAACGACAAAATAAAAACAAAACTTAAAAGCTCATAGCTTGTGTCGACACGAAAATCCGCGGATTTTCTGCACCGTACTATTCATAGCTAAACGTTGTGGAGTATTGAAAAAATAAAAATGAGGATAATTTATTGTGATAGTGTTTTTGATAATAAAGTAGTTGAACCTGACTATGAGGAAGAACGTAATTCTGCAAAGAAAAACGGGTTCAATATTTCAATAATTAGTTTTGAAGAACTAAACGAAAACAATATATCCAAAGCATTAAGGTTTGTTACTGAATCTAACGAAATTGAAATTGGAATTTACCGAGGCTGGATGCTTAACACAGAAGTATATGAAAATCTATATAATGCACTGTTAAAGAAAAATATTAGGTTGATTAACTCCCCTACCGAATATAAACATTGTCATTTTCTACCCGAATCTTACGAAAAGATAAAGACATATACTCCGAAATCAAATTGGACCGTTAAAACAGATAAAATTAATTCTGAATTAATCAATTCACTTACAAATGATTTTGGTCAAACTTCAATTATCGTTAAAGACTATGTAAAGTCTGAAAAGCATAACTGGAAAGACGCTTGTTTTATTCCAAATGCTGCAGATAAAAAAAATGTAAACAAAATTGTAGGTAAATTCCTTGAACTAAGAGGTGAGTCTTTAAATATAGGTTTAGTATTTAGGCAATTTGAAGAGTTAGAATTTTTAACTGAACACTCAAAGAGTTCAATGCCGTTAACCAAAGAATTTCGAATATTCTTTTCTGATAAAAAAATCGTAAGTGTATTTGACTATTGGGATGAAGGCGAATATGGTGATAGTAAGCCCGAACTTAATAAATTTATTGAAGTCGCTCAAAATATAGAAAGCAATTTCTTTACAATGGACGTGGCTAAAAAGAAAGACGGTGATTGGATTATAATGGAATTGGGCGATGGACAAGTTGCTGGACTTCCAGACAATGCCAATAAGGACGAATATTATACTCAACTTAAAAAAACACTCCACAACAACACCTATAAATAATACGGGTTTTGGTGTTTAAAATTGAAAGCTTGTGTATATTTAATCTTTCGCCAAATCTTTTAATTTGGCTTTTATAAAACGACAAACTAAAAACAAAATCTAAAAGCTTATGGCTTGTGTCGACACGAAAATCCGCGGATTTTCTGCCCCGAACTATTCATAGCGAAACGTTGTGCTTAATTGAATTAACTAATGGCTACCAAAATTGGAAGAAATGAAAAATGCCCTTGTGGTAGCGGAAAAAAGTACAAGAAGTGCTGCTTAATTAAAAAGCAAGACAAACATGTTTTTGAAAGTCAAGACGAATGGACTGAGAGAGTTTCAAAACTTCCGTTCAGAGCTGAAATAACTTCAAAGGATAATGAAGAAATTTCAATGAAAGTATCATCAGCTAAAGTCATAAAAGATGGAACAAAATCAGTGCTTTTTGAAGATGATATAGAATTGAAAACCAATAATATAGTTGGTGACAACATTAAAGAGTCAAAAGCTATCTTCATAGTACCACAAAACCATAAAGAGTCCCAAATAATAACTCTTGGTAATGCATCTGTTTCCAATGAAAAAGAAGTAACAAAAATAGCTCTTTGCGACAAAAAAAAGAAAATAAAAACTAAGAGTACTTCAGGACTTTTTGCAAGTGCTAAAATTGGATTACAAAGAAATTCTGGACTTCAATATTTTCAGTTATTCTTTGGAATTAAAGGAAAGCAAGAAGTTGTTGATGAATCAGGAACAAAAGACAGGCCACATATTGACTTTTACCCAAGTGGAAACGGTAAGTATATACGATTATCAGAATACAAATGTACACTCGAAACTAACTCAGGCTATGAAAAAAACGGGGGGATTATTTTTCCTTCAAAAGCGATCATTGACCTTAAAGATTATGAAGAATATTTGGAGCTTGAATTTACTTATGCGAATGACATAGTAACACTTAAATCTATGAATTTTAAAAACTAAGCACAACAACACCTATAAATAATACGGATTTCGGGCTGTAAAATCTATAGCTTGTGTATATTTACAATCAACGCCAAATCTTTTAATTTGGCTTTTATAAAACGACAAAATTAAAATCAAAACAAAAAGCTCATGGCTTGTGTCGACACGAAAATCCGCGGATTTTCTGCCCCGTAAAATTCATAGCTAAACGTTAGCTGTAATTTAACCAAACAATGAATAATAAAACTTTTGATTTTAAAGAAATATTGGATTCTATTTGTGAATGCTATTCTGATGAAGTTAAAAATCTCTTGCCAAAATTTGATGATTTTAATCCAATAATATATTCAGATTCTAACATAAACGAAGTCGAATTAAAATCTTTCATTGATAAAGCACAAAACAGTTATCATAAATCAGTAGCACAAAGAATTTTAGCAATTATTAAACTTCAAGAAGCTAGAGATAAAACATTAAATATTGATATAGTTGAAGTTTGGAATCTAATTTATTTATCAATTATCGAATTACCAACTAATGCAACTGTATCATCGATAGGTTCACAAGGTTTTTTATCTATTCCTCTTTTTAGATTCAGAACTGATATGGAAAAATTCGAGTTTATCAGATTACATATTTGGGATGATAGTTTAAACGAATATATTAACAGTGAAACTAGAAATAACTTTAATGTACATTCACACGCATTTCATGCACAAAGTTGGATTCTAACTGGAACTATATCAAACGAGCGTTATTCTGTTGTAAAATCATCTCAAAATCAAGAACATTCATTATTTAAAATAGAATACAATAAGACTTTAAATAAAGTAAATAAACACACATCAAATGCTGTCAATACAAATAATGATATTATCTTAACAAGAATTTCGGAAGAAAAATACTTTCGTTCAAGCACATATCAAATATCTGCTGGTCATTATCATAAAGGAGCTACATTAAGTAAAGATGGGTTTAGTGCTACATTATTTTCTTTTACAGCTAAAAATGGTCATGTTGATAAATCATTTGTAATTGGACCAAGTAAGATTGAGAATTCTAAAATTAATAGAAAAGTACAAATCAATCCATCTTTATTATTAAATAAATTGAATAAGAAAATAAATCATGGCTGATACAACAGAAAAAATAACTGATAAGCAAAGGAGAGTTTTATTAGACTGGATGAGAAAAATTCATCAACTTGAATACGCACATCGCTTTGAGTCTTTAAAATGGTCAAAAACACACAAATGGATTGGAATAAGTGCTTTTATACTATCGTTAATCATAGCCTTTTCATTTAGATTTCCTGGAGTTGAAAATACAACATATGAAAATTTACCATTCTTTTTAAAGCAGAATTTCTTTGTTGCTTTTGGAGCAACATGTGTAGCTATTTTATCAGGTTTGCAAACTTTTTTAAAACCAAGTGAAAAAGCAGTATTACATCAGACAACAGGAAGTAATTATGAAAAGCTAAGACATCGAATCGAACTTATTCTGAATTTTGAATATTCTGAATGGGAATTAAAGAGAAGAACTGAACTAATCAAAGAGGAATGGGAAAGTTTAGATGCTATTAATGTTTCTGAAAAAAACTTTATGAAAGGAAAAAACAAAGCTAAATCCTTCAATAAATACCCAGAAGAACTATCCTTTTTAGATACGATTGAATAAAAACTACAGCTAACAAAACCTATAAACAATACAGGTTTTGGTGTGAAACCCTAGAGCTTGTGTATATTTACATTCATCGCCAAATCTTTTAATTTGGCTTTTATAAAACGACAAAATTAAAATCAAAACAAAAAGCTTATGGCTTGTGCTGACACGAAAATTCGCGGATTTTCTGCCCCGTACTATTCATAGCTAAACGTTGTAGCACATATAAGTAACTATGAAAATTAAATTGACAATCTTACTCTTACTAACTGTTTTAGTCTCCTGTAAAACTGACCCAAACAAACAAATAGATGAAGGGGAAATAACAGAAAACACATACAATAGTAAAGAAATCGGTTGGACGATGAATATTCCGAATGGATGGGATGTGACTCACAAAAGTGTTTTAGATAAACGAACTAAAAAAGGTTTGGATGCCATTGGTGAAACAGCTGGTATTGACATTGACGCTAGTGGATTAAAACAGCTTTTAAATTTTCAAAAAAATAAATACAATATTTTCCAATCTACTTCGGAAGCCTTTGAACTTGAATATGAAGGAGAATGGGAAGAAAATAATAGAGGATTAAAAGAGATTATTTACAATACTTATCTTCAAAAAGGAATTAAAACGGATTCAACAGAAACAAAAATTATTGAAATAGATGGACTTAAGTTTCACTCATACGAATTTACAATTTACAGTCCTAAAGGAGATGTTATTATAAATCAGGTAATGTACAGTAGGCTTGTAAATGGTTTGGACTTTGGTGTAAACATAAACTACAACAATGAATCTGATAAAAAAGAAATGCTAAAGGTTTGGTTCAATTCAAAATTTAAAAAATAAAAACGTGCTACAACAACACCTATAAATAATACGGTTTTGGTGTTTAATCCGAGAAGTAAGTTTATATTTACAATACCGCCAAATCTTTTAATTTGGCTTTTTTTAAAACGACAAAAATAAAAACAAAATCTAAAAGCGTTTGGCTTGTGACGACACGAAAATCCGCGGATTTTCTGCCCCGTACTATTTCATAGCTAAACGTTATATGCAAGCAGTGAAAAAAATAGTTTTAACATTAGTATTTTTATTTTCGATCCAAAACTATATGTTTGGACAATCAGCCTGTGAATTGTTAAAACAAGTATCTGTTTCATATTGTAATGCCGAACTCATACAATCTATAGAAACTTTAGATAAGTTCATTCAATTATACCCTAATCACGAATTAAATGACGAAGTACATTTTCAAATCGCTAACATAAGATTTGAATTAAAGAACTATGAACAAGCTCAAACTATATATTGTTCAATAATTCAAAACAATGAAATTCCGAATAATAACAAATTAAACTCTTTAAATTGCCCAAGTTATTTTAACAACACTCTTAATGATAAAAAAAATGACTGTCGGAGAATAGTTTTCCCAACTGATTATAATAGACTAAAACATTTAGCTTCCCTAAAACTAAGCGAGATTAGTTACCTCCAAGAAGACTATGCAGAAGCTTTAGAATATTTGAAAAATTCAGACAATAAATTCCCATACCAAACTTCTTGTGGTACTGGAGCAGCAGAAAAATCAAATCAACTTGCATTAAGTTATAATAATATTTATAAAAAATTAAACAGAAGCGACTTAGCTCTTGAGAAACTACTAGAACAATCATTTGAAATGTCCAATAGGATTATTCTAGAGGAAATAAATAAACTTTTAAAAGAAAAATACACAGAGGACGAGATTGCGTCTGAAATTAAAAACTCTATTAATAGTTTAAAAGTAATCCCAGTTGATTCAATTAAAAGAACTATTGAACGATATTATATCACCTTTTTTGATAAAAAAATTGAGTATCACAATCATGTGTCTCATATAAGCTCAATTTCTATTAAGGAGAAAATTACTAAGAGTACCTTCTTTTCGCTCATATCAAAATAAAAGCCTACATATAACAACACCTATAAATAATACGGATTTTAGTCTGTAATTCGAGACGTAAGTGTATATTTACATTCATCGCCAAATCTTTTAATTTGGCTTTTATAAAACGACAAACTAAAATCAAAACAAAAAGCTTATGGCTTGTGTCGACACGAAAATCCGTGGATTTTCTGCCCCGTACTATTCATAGCGAAACGTTGTAAACAATTCCTTTTATTTCCTGAAATTAAAAACTATTTTATTCCAAAATTGAATAAATTTGTTTGAGTAAAGAAAACGTTGAGTCATTTATTTACTTTATAATTAAAATATCTTAAGAGAAATTAAAGTTAAATATTAAGAATGAGAAAATTAAAATTATTTTACGTACTAATAACTGGGCTTATTATTTTATCATCTTGCTCAAGTAGTGATGAATCAAACAATGATATAAATAGCAGTAACGATATTATTATCGGAAAATGGAGGGCTATAGAAAAATATGAATCCAACCAAATTGTAGAATTACCAATTTGCTTACCACACATTTATACTGAATATAACACCGACAAATCAGTTTCTGGAGATAGAATAATTTCAGATAGTTACCCTGATGAATGTAATTTATTGGAATTCAACTTAGGAATAGTTTGGAATAATTTAGGAAATAGTTATTATCAAATAGGAGCTATTAATGAACAAGGAACAACTTACAAACTATATAAAGATGGGATAAATTTAGTGGAAGAAAACTCCACTGGAACCATTAAAATAATTTACGAACCATATTAAAAAACTATTCACAACAACACCTATAAACAATACGGGTTTTGGTGTGTAATTCGAGGTGTTAGTGTATATTTACATAGTCGTCAAACCTTTTAGTTTGACTTTTATAAATCGACAAGCTAAAATCAAAACAAAAAGCTATTGTCTTGTGCCGATACGAAAATCCGCGGATTTTCTGCACCGTAAAATTCATAGCTAAACGTTGTAAAGCATTTGAAAAATGGAAAATGAAATCAAAAACAGAATTCCTATTGACGTTGACTTAGCTCCTAACCGTGACAAATTATATTCTGGGATTGGTCTAAAATCCAATGGTGAAGTATTCATTTTATTATGCTTTAATGAAGAAACCAAAGAGTATGATGGTTATGCGATTATACGAGATTATGAAATTGATAAGTATCGAGAATGGGACGAAGAAGAAATAGGAGAAATAAAAAACGAAAATTCAAAAGAATTTAGACATAAACTACCACTTGAAAGTATGAATAATATGTTCGAGTGTTTATCAGAATTAAAAGACAAAAAATTGATTGCGCTATTCACAGAATCAGATGAAAACTTTATTATGTTGGTCAAGTACAAAACCTTACTGAGAAACAGGTCGAAATAAAGCTTATAAGCGAAGATGCCGAATGGATAGAAAATAAATTAATTCAAATTAAAGAAATCACATATATCGGATTCGACACTTCATATGAAAAAAAATTAATAAAAACGCTTAACAACAACACCTATAAATAATACGGGTTTTGGTGCTGAATCTGAGTAGTAAGTGTATATTTACATTATCGCCAAATCTTTTAATTTGGCTTTTATAAAACGACAAAATTAAAAACAAAACAAAAAGCTTATGGCTTGTGTCGACACGAAAATCCGCGGATTTTCTGCCCCGTAAAATTCATAGCTAAACGTTGGCAGTAATTAAAACTAAAATAATGTTAAGAAAATATTTTCAATAATATTATTCACTAGCTTCGCATCAACTAGTTTGATCAAACAATTAATAAAACATCCTAAAGATTACAACTCATAAAAACATCTATTCGATTCTTATACATGTCGGCTTTTGGGGTCTTGTATTTTTATGGCCTTTGCTGTCATTAGAAGAGCTTTCAACGGTGCAATATGTTGTCAATAGAAATTGGCTAGCTACATGTAGTCTTTGTATTGTTTTCTATATCAATTATTTTGTACTCGTAGATCAGCTCTTTTTTAAAAACAAAAAAGTATTGTTTTATAGCTCAAATCTTTTACTAATTATTATCATCTTTTTCCTTGCAAAGGAGTTCTTAAAGTTAATTGTTTTCAACCCTACCATAAATGGTATGCGAATGAGAGAGGTCAGGAGTACTACCGTATCCTCCTTGCAACTTATTTTACCAATGATATTGGGTATTGGGATGTGTGTTGGCTTAAAAATTAATAAGAAATGGTCTAAAAACGAATTGCTATTACAGAAAGTAAAGCAAACACAATTAGATGCTGAAATCAAATATTTGAGATATCAAATTCAACCACATTTTCTATTCAACACTTTAAACAATATATATTCATTAATTGATAGCGCTCCAATTAACGCTAAAACCTCCATTCATAGCTTGAGTAAAATGATGCGTTATTTGTTACATGATTCTATATCAAACAAAGTTCCTCTAGTAAAAGAAATTGGTTTTTTGGAACGTTACATCGACTTAATGCAATTAAGAGTGTCCGCTAATTTGACTTTAGAAAAAAAAATCTCTATAGTCAATCAGCCAATTGAAATAGCCCCTTTATTGTTAATTACTTTTATTGAAAACGCCTTTAAACATGGTATTGATGCAATACAGCCTAGTCAAATAAAAATTAAGCTGGTTATTGAAAAGGATACCATACAATACAGTGTGATAAATTCTTCTTTTCCAAAAAATGAGAAGGCAACTGATTCTGGAATTGGACTTGAAAATTTAAAAAAGAGACTCGAACTAGTATATCCCAATAAATTTGAATTGATTGAAGAAGAAGTCAATTTGGAATATTCCGCTAAACTAATTCTAAACTTTAAAGAAGGATGATTACATGTTTGCTAATTGATGATGAGCCCTTGGCGCTCGATGTATTGGAGGGCTATGTAAAGTCTACTCCTTTTTTAAAATTGATTGCAAGATGTACTAGCGCCATTGCCGCCATTGAATTAATGGAAAGTGAAGATATAGATTTGATCTTTACAGATATTCAAATGCCAAATTTATCTGGAATGGAATTTTCAAAGTTAGTCCTAAATAAAAAAGCTAAAATTATTTTCACTACGGCATTTGAAGATTACGCTTTAGAAAGTTATAAGGTAAATGCCATAGATTATTTAGTAAAGCCTATAGATTATTCTGAATTTTTTGCTGCTGCAAATAAAGCGAAGCAGCAAATCCTAAAGACTCCTATATCTACAAAGGTAATAATGCAAAATAATGATTATATTTTTGTAAAATCAGAGTATAAGCTGATTAAAATAGATTTGAATGACCTCATTTATATTGAAGGTCTCAAAGACTATGTTAAGTATTATACAGTCCAATCAGAAAAACCTATTTTGTCTTTAAAAAGCATGAAGTCATTAGAGGCAGAATTATCAGATAAACATTTTATGCGTGTACATCGATCGTTTATGGTAAACCTTAAAAAAATAACTATTATTGAACGTAACCGTATTGTTTTTGGAGAAAAATACATTCCCGTATCAGAAAAATATAAAGAAGCCTTTCAAGCTTTTTTAGACACATCTTATTTAAAATAGATAAAATCACATAAAACGTCTATTAAAACTACCAGTACTTCTATTTCATTTTAAAGAACAATTCATTTTGCTCAATTTTGATGTATTAATAACCAAAGTTAACACTTTAAAAAACTTATACATAAATGAAAAACACAAGTAAAATACTTCTCATTCTAATCTGTTTTGTATGTTTCAATGCAGAACTCAGTGCACAAACTCTCAACGAAAAAATTGATGAAGTAATGCAAAAATATATTGAACTCGATCGGTTTTCTGGAACAGTTCTACTAGCTAAAAATGGCAAGGTACTTTATGAAAAAGCCTTTGGAGAGGCCAATAAAAGTTACCAAATTAAAAACAATATAGAAACTAAATTTAATATTGCTTCAATGGGTAAGATGTTTACTGGGGTATCTATATTTCAATTAGAAGAACAAGGAAACCTCGATATTAATGATCCTGTAATTAAGTATTTAAAAGATTTCCCTTTAGGCGATAATATTACAATTTACCATTTGCTTTCCCATACATCCGGTGTTGGAAGTTATATGAGGCATCCCGATTATCGGGCAAACAGAAACGGCTTTAGAAAAGTAAATGATTTATTGCCTTTAATTTATGAGCAAGAATTAAACTTCAAAACACCTGGTGAACGATTTTCATATTCAAATTCAGGTATGATTATTCTTGGTGGAATTATAGAAAATATAACAGGTCAATCTTATTCAGATTACATTACTGAAAACATACTAATTCCTACAGGTATGAAGAATACGGCTATGAATTTTATAGATGATGTAGTTAAAAATCGGGCTACTGGATATATGAAATCTATATCAGGTAAATACCAAAATAATAATTTTTTAAATAGCCCACCACAACCCGACGGAGGAATTCTTTCAACAGTTCGTGATATACTAAAGTTTGATCAGGCACTTTATAGCTCTAGCTTAATTAATGATAAATCCAAGAAAAAAATGTTTACTGCATTAAAAGTAACTTATGGTTTAGCGTTTCAAGTAGAAGATAGACAGGGGAATAAAGTTGTTGGTCATAGCGGTGGTATGCCAGGATTTTCATCTTATTTTTCAAGATACTTAAAAGATAAATACACTATAGTTGTACTTTCTAATTATGATATGATATCTAAAAATGTAACTCATTATATAGAAGATATTTTGTATGATGTAAACTATAAGTTACCAAAAGCAAGACTAAATCATTTTATTTATAATAACATGGATAAAATTGAATCTTTAGGTTCGTTACAAGCTATTTTGGATTTTATACAGAATGACTATTCTATTAATTATCCACAGTCTTTAAACTCTATAGCCTATGAATTTATGCATGAAGAAAAAGACACTTTTGCTATTAAATTATTCAATTTAAATGTGCATTTATTTCCAGATGAAGCCAATGTATATGATAGTCTCGCTGAAGCATATGCAGATAACAAAGAATACGACTTAGCGCTTAAAAACTATGAAAAATCGATTGAAATCGCGAGAAAGAATTCTGATCTATCCTTAAATTCTTTTAAAGCTAATCTAGAGCAATTTAAAAAAGAAATTTATAAATAAAAATATCAATCACTTCTTAAAAAAACTGTCGCCAACAATATATAAAAAACATAGGGAGTTTGGTTCAAATCGAACGCCCTATTGTACTTGCTAAATTCCGCCAAATATAAAATTTGATATTTTAAGATGATAAATTAAATACAAAATATTTATATTTGGATAAATACCTATCTGAAATGTAAGTGCTGATCTACCACCCTACGTTTCTTATACTAACGTTGGGCACAATTAAAAAAATCAATACTAATTAATAAATGGACTCTTCATGGGATTTTTGTTATTGATAATTCTTCTGGCAATACTTATTGTCGGTGGACTGATATTTCTTGCTTATTGGATTCCGAAAAAATATGGCAAACGAAAATTAGGAATCGGACTTGCTATTGTTGTTGCTCTAATTTTTGTAACACCTGTCCTGTCGTTTGTTTTTGAAGACTTTCTGTTTTTTAAATCAGACGCAACTGAAAGTTTAAATGAACACGGAATAATACTTAAAGACGACTTTAACCTTGAGTCAAATAAAATAACAGGTATCAGGGACTTTTACCACCGTTTTGAATTAAGAATCTCGGAGAGCGACAAAAGTAAACTGACGAAATGGATTATAAATTCAGAGAATTATAAAGATAGTATACCAGAAATGTTTGATATCAGGTCGAATAAGCCAAAATATTCAGACACTAAAAAAGAATTTAAAGTCACTTATCAGGACGAATGGAGTTACGTTTACGAATACTATAGACCGAATAAGCAAGGATATACACCAACTTGGGACAAAATTTCAATTTCCAAAAAAGAGAATGAATTAACTTATGAAAGAATATTGGATTGAAATGAAAAACACTGTGCCCAACAACATATAAAATGCATGCTTAAGTTTGGGTATAAACTTCAAAAGTAAGTGTATATTTACTCGTGGATTCCCTGCCGGGAATCCTGTCGGTCGACTTACGTCGCACGACACTTTATATAAACGTTAGCAAACATTAAAAATGAAATTAATATTCTTATTCTTAATTATCAATTTAACCTCTTTTTCTCAAACCCAAGAAGCAACTATATTTTTTAATGACGGTGAATCTTTTGAAGGCTACGGATCATTAAGGAATAATAAAATAAAATTTAGATTATCTCTTGATGATAAGGGAGAATATTGGGATTATGAAACAATTTCAAAAATAGAATTTCATGGATTTAATCTGACCGAAACGTATGTATATTTAAAAATTAAAGAAAACACCAAGCCCATTCTTATTGAATTAGTGACTGATGGAGAAGTCTCTCTTTACAAACAAGAAACAACCTATTCGGCAGGAAATAACATACAAACAGATCCAGTGAATTTTGGAAAAATACCATCAGGAGCGGGATTAGCTCACACAACTTCAAAAACTACAAGCTATTTAAAAAGAGAGACAGACAAACTGCCGACTCGTTTGAACGGTATAATTTTTAATAAATGGAAAAAACTTACAATAGTTTTTTTATCAGATTGCCCAAGTTTAATAGATAAAATTAAAACAAACGAATTCAGAGAAAAGCATTTAAAAGAGATTGTTGAATACTATAATGATTTTTGCACTGAGCTTTAAAAACGTTTGCTAACAACACCTATAAAATAATACGGGTTTCAGTCTTTAATCCATAGGTTTGTGTAAATTTACATAGTCGCCAAAACTTTCAATATTTGGGTTTAAAACGACAAAATTAAAATCAAAATCTAAAAGCTCATGGCTTGTGTCGACACGAAAATCCGCGGATTTTCTGCCCCGTAAAATTCATAGCTAAACGTTGTAGCTCATAAATAAATGCCGTAAATATTTAAATCCTACTACTAAAATTTAACAAATGGTCAATAAATACATTATCCCCTTAATGACTCTACTGATCAGTCTATCTGCTAATTCTTTTGGTCAAAATAGGGACCCAGATTTCAGTTCGTTCAAAAATAAATTTCAGCCTCCCCTAAGCTGTCCGTGTCAATTTGGAAAAACTAATTGCAAGTCTAAATTAAACCGTACAGAAATAGTGAAATTTCTATTTCAAGAAAATGACGATAATTATGATTCATTAGACATTGACGAAAATTATCATTATTGCGCTGAACACATGCTTATTTTTGAAAATTTCATTGGTTTTTTCTATTCTCACAGTTACGATGAAAACGTAGATATATCTCTAGCCACATTTTCTACAGATGGAAAATTTATTGATTCACAAACCCTTGGTACTGATTATGAATTCAGTAATGATTATAGCTCTTTTTCTTCATCAACTATTTATCAAATTGAGTCCAAAAATATTCACGTAACCAATATATCGACCCAAATAGGCTTAAATGACACTGTTAATGAAGTGGACAGTACGGTTACAAAAAGCTTATTTACATTCAAATACGGTAGAATTCGAAAAATAAAAGAGATTTTAAACTCGAACTCACAAAGAAAATTTTACAGAAAATTTAAACCCGTAGACTTTCCTTTAACCATTAAGAAATCAAATGATGATTCCCGTTTTTTACAAAAAAACGAAATTGTAAACCTGCTAAAGCAGAAAGGAAGAAACTATCAAGCACAATATATTTTAAAATCAGAAAAATTCATAACTCTTATTTATTCTCACAAACACAATGATAAAGGATATGAAGTTACAGATATCCTTATGAGTACCTTTCTAAATAACGGGAGATTAAACGACACCAAATTATTAGGAACTGAATACGTATATAATGATGGAGAGGATACCCATTTCTCATCTTTCGAAATTAAAATTGACTCTGTCAATTTAGAGGTTAAAAACTTATCTTTTAAAAAATCGAATAAAGCCAAAAACAGCGAGAAATATAAAACTCATAAAAGCTCAAATGCTACATATATTCTTGACCAAGGTTTTATAATTGAAAACGGAAAAACCAGCTTTAATGCTTTTTGTGAAAAATTTAAACCAATAGACCTTTCTAAAACAATGGAATGGTTTTACGACCGGCCTCCTTACATACAGGATGCAGAACTAAAAACATTTCTCAATATAGAAACTCCAACAAATAATCAACTTCAATATTATAAAGCTGAATACATATTGAAATCCGAAAACATGAGAATCTTAATTTATTCACAGACAAACGGTCAATCTGAAAACAAATATTCAGATGTTTATATGAGTACATTTTCACAAGAAGGAAAATTAATAGACACACAATTCCTTGGAACGAATTTCGAACAAAACAAAGGAAAATACACCCACATTTCATCTACAGATATTAAAGTTAATCCCACAACCGTGAATGTGGTTAACGTGACTTATCAATCAGAAAATGAACCATATGATTGCACAGAACCAATTGGATATAAGGTTTTGGAAATTGTCTACACACTTAAAAATGGTATTATTTCGTCAAGGCCTTAAAATTAATCATCCATGCCTTTACATGATAGGAAATATAAATAAACGAGCTACAACAACACCTAAACTCCATGCCTTCTTGGTTCTCTTTCAGAAGTTCGTTACATTTACAATTGACCGCTAAATATTTAATTTAGCTTTTGAACTAAACAATATAAAAACGAAACAAAATACTTAGCTAAGTGCATAAGTCAAAGGTGATTTTACTTTTGAGCGCACGGTGTTTAGCCAAACGTTGGCAAACATTAAAATGGAATACGTAGAAAAAATACTTAATTTGCCAGTTCCAACTCAAGAACAAGTCAAAAGGTTTAAAGAATACCTTTTAGATGTTCATAGCTGGTATAAGCATATTTCTTTAATTGAAGGAGGTACTTTTGTCATTTATTTAGAACCAGACTTAGATCGAGAATACCCAACTAGACATCCTAAATTACCATTTGGAAACACAAAAGAAGGATATCAAAAAGCTTTTGGCCATTTACATTACCAATACCGAATTAATGATTTTTGGTATCAAGATTTTAAAAATAAAATTATAAATGGCAAGCGCATTGAATGTGATCTAACTAAAATCCCAAAGGTTTATAAAAACAACTGGAGTTTTAAACTATATCCCTACTGTCATTATAACATTGAGGAATCATTTAGATCCTTTGATAAAGTTTTTATCAAAATAGAAAATAGAACTGATATTCCAAATGCTGAACTTCTAAATCAATGGAAGAAACATATTGTAATTAAAAATAATATTTGGAACAATTTACTAAGCAAAAAAGAAAGTGATTTCCTAGTTTCATTTAATGATAATGGTTATGAAAACATTAAAAAATTACAAAAGAATGTTTATGAATACATAATATCTGAAAGGGAACAATATAAAATAGAGAATGAATTAAGGAATCTTGAAGAAAACAAATTAGACAATGTTCTTAATAAATTAATTTTTGACATGAAAAAAATGAAAAACGATTTACCAACAACACCTATAAATAATACGGGTTTTGGTGTTTAAAACTAAAGCCTGTGTATATTTACATCTATCGCCAAATCTTTTAATTTGGCTTTTATAAAACGACAAAATTAAAAACAAAACAAAAAGCTTATGGCTTGTGTCGACACGAAAATCTGCGGATTTTCTGCCACGTACTATTCATAGCTAAACGTTACCCATAATTTAAACAAAAACTAGATGAACAAAAACATTTATATTTTAATCTCTATTATTTTATCTCTATTTTTAACTTTTAGTTGCAACGACAGCAATGATGATTCTGAACCTGAATTAGAATCTTTTCTTTGTTGCGGAGAAAACCCTTTTGTAAACTCTAATGTTGATAATTTAGGCCAAACATTAGGAGAAATAGAAGCTTTCGGAATGTTTACACCAAATGGAGATGGTATTAATGATCACTTCGAAATTCAAAATATTGAGTTTTATGAAAACAATACGGTCACAATTTATGACTTAGAAGATAATGTAATATTTGAAACTCAAAGTTATAATAACGTTGACGAAACAGTTTATTGGCAATCATCTCAAAACGCATTTGTGGGTTTAGACCAATCGACTAACACCGAATTGGCATTTGGCTCCTACAAGTATAAAATCGTAATTGAAAATGAAAGTACTTTTTTAGAATATGGGTATGTATGCTTTATTAGAAAGCCTGAACAAACAAATGGAATAAGCTTCCATGCTTGTATTGATCCTGAGGCTTCGGACGCAATAATCAATTAAAAACTACGGGTAACAACACCTATAAATAATACGAGTTTTGGTGTGTAATCCCAAAGCTTCTGTATATTTACATAGTCGCCAAATCTTTTAATTTGGCTTTTATAAAACGACAAAATTAAAATCAAAACAAAAAGCTTATGGCTTGTGACGACACGAAAATCCGCGGATTTCCTGCCCCGTACTATTCATAGCTAAACGTTACACAACATTTGAAAACAATATTCTCACTGACATATAAACCCTTGTGGAATTTCCTTAAATGGTATAGTTTATTCATATTAATAATCTTGATTTTTGGACCTATTTTGTACGAATGGAGGTATGAAAAAGGAGTTGGAGAACTGGGTATATTTTACAAAAATATGATTGGATTTATAACTTTAATTTTTATCCCAAATCTGATTTTAATAATCCAATATTATAAAGAAAATAAGAATACGAAACTCACAATTGACCAAAAAAACGGAATAATTGAAATAAATCACAAAGGAACTCTAAACTCTTACAGAATAGAAGAAATTGAATCATCTATTTATCAACGTAACACTTATAGTAAAGACTTAATGTGGCAAGTATTTAGTTACTCAAATTTAGGATATTGCGATTTGACTTTAAAAAATGGAGATAGATATTTTTTAACGAGTTATTTAATTGATATCACTAAAAAAGCTCTTTTTGAGAATACCGAAATTAAATATTCAATATTTCCTTCAATTGACAAAACTGACCCAAAAATTATTGCCGAGAGAGCAAAAAAACAAACTAAAAAACAGATTGAAAAGTTAAAATCTAATTTAATAAACAAATCGAAATTTGAATTAAAAGGAATTGTTGATAATGATGGAGTGTATACTAAAGAAACGGTTGATATTGCTAAACAAATTCTGAAAGAAAAAAACGTTGTGTAACACCATATAAAATGCATGCTTACCTCTCTCCTATTCCAAAACTAAGCGTATATTTACATGTGGATTTCCTGCCGGAAATCCAATCGTGCGACGTAGTCGTACGACACTTTATATAAACGTTGTGCGTCATTAGAGAAAATCGGAATGCTAAAAACATTTAATACAAATATAAAATCTGAATATAAGAATAGACTGACGAAAGCATTCCCTAAAGAATTACATTCAGACCTAAATGCTGTTCTTAAAATCCTACCTCTTGAAGAGAAGAAAATTGAGCACTCTGACGGAAAAACTTACGAATTGGACAGCCTTATTCATTCAAGCGAACATCATGCTGTTATAAATAACGAGACTTTGACTATTCCATACAGAATCTATTTTGACGAACCGAAACTGGAATTAGAGAAAACATTAACCGACAAACAAAGAGACATTTTGAATTGCATTTATTTGCGACATCATAATGGGTATTTAAGGGAAAAAAGATTAAAACAATTATCGGATAAAATTGAAAAATGGACTATCCCCTTCATTGTTCAACTAATTGGAGAATATGTCTATGAATTATTACCAATAATTGATAAAAAAGTAAATGCAAAAACTTTAATTACTTTCAATGAATTTCGATTTGAAAATCGCAAATATTTTCAACAAACTGAGAGTAGGATGATTAGCTACTGGGATGTTTATCACAGAGACATATCTCCTAAACTGAAAGAGTATTTAGGGTTTCGAATAGTTAACCGAATAAAAAAACGAACGCACAACAACATATAAAATGCATGCTTAGTTTTGGTTATAAATTTCCAAAGTAAGCGTATATTTACTCGTGGATTCCCTGCCGGGAATCCTGTCGGCCGACTAACGTCGCACGACACTTTATATAAACGTTGTAAGTAATTATGAAAATCTATCTTTTTTATATATTCATTTTTTTATTTCTATTCGCTTCTTGTAAAAAAACAAATAAGGAACAAATTGACCTGAATGATATAGAAATATACCTTCCAAAAAAAAGAATTGAGTCTTATGAAGGAGTATACTATAAAGATATTATAAAAGACACTGTGCTATTAAAACAATTAAAACATCGTTTAAGAGGTGAGTTTTTAAGAATTGACACCACAAATTTTAAAGATATTGATACATTAAAAATACCTTTAAATAAATATATCTTTGCTGGACACTATAGTGTAAAAAACAATGACTTAGAAAAGACTCCATTCATTACTAATGATGAAATAATAGGTTTTAATTTAAATAATAGTGAAATTGTTTTATCTAATTCTGCTGCTAAAAAATTAACTAAATTTCACCCAATGAGCCATTTTGGAGAACAGTTTGTTATAACTGTCAATAAAAAGCCTGTTCTAAATGGTTATCTATATAATTTTGCATTTTCATATTATGTAAATACTTTTCACATTCCTTATATCCAGTATTCAGAAGAACTTTTAAAAGACAAAAAAGAAGGACAATATTTTTAGCTTAAAATATGGTCAAGATATTCAGTCCCCTAATCTAAAGGAGAATTTAATTCTATATAATGCAATTAAGGAATCAAATAGAGTGCTTAAATAAAAAACTACTTACAACAACACCTATAAATAATACGATTTTCGGTGTTTAAAATCTAAAGCTTGTGTATATTTACAATCATCGCCAAATCTTTTGATTTGGTGTTTAAGAACAAAAAAATAAAAATGAAACCGAAAAGCTTATGGCTTATGTCGATACGAAAATCCGCGGATTTTCTGCCACGTACTATTCATAGCTAAACGTTGTGCTTAATTAAAACTTAAAATATGAAAACATTTATAATCTCTTTTATTCTAATCTTTTCACAGGTATGTCAAGCGCAAATAATTGATGTTCATTTACCAGGTGGTAGTTCAATAGACATAATAAACGCCATTAATCAATTAGACAACTCTAGTGGAGAACCTTATGGGACTATTTACATAGAAGGTAATATTATAGTTAATCAAAATATTTCCATTCCTAAAAAAGTTATTCTTTCTTTTAAAAACAACACTAAATTAATAATTAATGGTTTAAACGATAAAACAATTCATTTTGAGAATGCTTATATAGATGCTAATAAATTTCAGATTTTTGAATTTTTGAGTTTTGGTGCAAACTATGACGATAAAATTTCCAGAATCACAGGTAAGGTGAAAAATAATACAGTTTACCCTGAATGGTTTGGAGGGTCGCCTATTGAAACAACTGGTGGGTCAGAATATGCATTAGATGACTCCTACGCTATTCAGTTAAGTATTAATTTAACAGGTAGTATTGTTGAATTTTCAGCAGGAAATTATCGAATTTACAATACTTTAAAAAAAGTAAGAAATAATGATGAAAATATCAATGGTGTCTCGTTTATCGGGGCTGGTATAAAAGAAACTTCATTGTTAGTTATGAAGGATAGCATTAATTTTATAGAAATAAAAGGTCTTGATGGAAGCTCAGGTCATAAACCAATAGAAGGCAATACATTTAAAAATTTCAGATTAAGTGGTCAAAGTGTTGCTTCCAATGGCTTTTACCTATTTGCATCTGTAAATAATAGTTTTGAAAATTTAGAAATACATCATTTTTTGGAAAATGCAATACTATTTGATGGAAACCCAGATTTAAATCCTGATTTAACAGCATCATTTTTAACAAATATTAAATTCTGTAACATAAGAGATAATAAGGTAGGTATATTTAGTAAAATTAACAACGTTTCTCCAACATTAACACTATCGAATTCAAGAGTAAATCGAAATTTTAGATCTGGTATAATATGGAATTCTTCATATTTTCATTCCGTGGATAGTAGTATAAGTTTCAATGGCAGGTCCATAGAAGGTGACGAGAACATAGATTTAACGGACAATAACCCTTTAGGGGGCTTTTATAATGAAGTACAAAACAATTATGGAGATGATCATTTTTATTCTCCATATTATTCTAAGGGAATAATTATTGAAACTACTGAATTGGATGGTAATTACCCCTCAGCTATTGTTCTTAAGTCTAGTACATCCGCACTTATAAGAAACAATGCACTTCAACAAACAGATCAATATTTTGCGAATTTTAAATTTAGTCAAAAAGGTTTGATTAGTATAGGTGGTGATAATATTAATAGTTATGTGCAAAATGGAGAAAATAAAACCTATAGAGAGCTCTCAAGAAATACAGTAATAGAGAATAATAGAATCTCTTTCAATAAAACAAAAACTGAAACTCAAATCGATACAGATGCAGCAATAATTAGGGTGTCAAAATGGGGAATATATTCTAAAATACGCAATAATTGCTTTGAAGATAATGCAGGAACAAACAACTCTATACTAGGAAATATTAATGGTTATAAATATATTAAAGAATATAGTAGAGAAAATATAACAACTGATTGGGATAACGAAGATAGTTACGTTAAGTTAATTGACAATGAATGTATTGCAGACTCAAAAATAGATAGTGCCAATGATTTATATTTATCAAAATTTAAAAAACCAAATAAAAAGGATTACGCAGCAAAATTTGACTTTGGAGATGAAATCATAATAGAAGTACCTACTATTAAGGAAGAAAATGGACTAGAGGTTAAAGCTGGGTCTTTCATCCTATCTTCCAATGATCCTGGAGCTATATCAGGCTTATTTTTTTATAGATCTGTACTATACCCTCAGATACATTCTGCGTATTCATCATCTAGGATATCAACAACAACAAGTAATAGTAACAATATTCCTATAGATATTCTAAATAATTTTAATATTTGTGTTTTTGATAATGGGACAATTAGGTTAAAGAGTAATTACCCTAATACAATTTATATAGCTATAACTTTTTTAGAAAAAATAGGAATGTATTCACCCCAATAAAAAACGTTTTGCTAACAACACCTATAAATAATACGGGTTTTGGTGTTTAATCCGAAGTGTAAGTGTATATTTACATAGTCGCCAAATCTTTTAATTTGGCTTTTATAAAACGACAAAATTAAAAACAAAACAAAAAGCTTATGGCTTGTGCCGACACGAAAATCCGCAGATTTTCTGCCCCGTACTATTCATAGCGAAACGTTGTAGCCAATTAGAAAAGAAATGGAAGAAAAAGAAAAACCAAGACTTTCAAGGCTGACTGCCATTATAACCCAATTACAATCTAAAAGGCTTATTACTGCACGAGATCTTGCTGAAAAACATAATGTAAGTATAAGGACTATCTATAGAGACATCAACACTCTCGAAAAATCAGGAATACCTATAATTACAGAAGAAGGTAAAGGATATTCACTAATGGAAGGTTATCACCTCCCTCCAGTTATATTTACCGAAAATGAGGCCAACGCCTTAATTACTGCCGAGCAGTTAGTTTTAAGAAACAAAGACCAATCTTTTAGTGAAAATTATAGTGATGCCATCATAAAGATAAAGTCTGTTTTAAGGTATTCACAAAAAGAAAAGGCAGACTTATTAAGTGATAGAATCTATTTTAAAGAAAATGATAAAGATGAAAAGTCGAGTAATTATTTAATGAAAATTCAATCAGCCATAACAAATTTTCATTTATTAGAAATTGAATACCTTTCGTTAGCAGGGAAGTTAACGAAACGACAAATAGAACCTTTCGCAGTGTATAGTAATAAAGGAAATTGGCTTTTAATTGCCTTTTGCAAATTAAGAAATGAATTTAGAGCATTTAGAATTGATTTAATCCAGCAATTAACACCTCAAAATAAAAAATTTAGTCCTCATAATATGACTATAGAACAGTATTTTGAATTATATATAAAGAAATAAAACACCCCTGACATACCCTTGTCACACACTCTTAGTATTTTTGCTATATTATTAATAAACACACAAAATGAGCAAATCAGAATTTAAACAAGTAATTAATGCTTCTAAAGAAAAAACTTGGGAAGTGTTATTCAATCAGTACGGAACCGTTCATATACATAATCCAGGCATGCCTACATCTAAATATATAGGTAACGCAACTAAAGGAGAACTAAATGCTTCGAGGCATGTTACGTTTGATGATAAGTTATTTTTAGAAGAAACAATAACTGAAGTAAATGAGAACAATAGTTTTAAAGTTCAAGCTTACAATCATAATTTACCTCTACTAAATGAAATGTCTGCTATCTATGAGTTAACTTCTATTGGGCAAGATAAAACTGAAGTGAAAATGACTTCTTTTGCTACAACCTCTCCGGGTTTTATGATCTATTTAATGAAAGGACAATTGGGCAAAGGACTAAAACAACATCTTTTTGGTTTAAAGTATTACATAGAAACGGGGGAAATAGTGAATAAGGATAATTATTCGGCCGTTTTTAAAAGCTATAAGTAAATTTCTTGAGTCATTGTATTTATATAGATAAGTGATTATTAGAGAAAAACTGGCTACAACAACGTATATAAAACATAGGGCGTTTGGTATTTAACCGAACGTCCTTTTCTTTTTGTAAAGAGCACCAAATATAAAATTTGGTATTTAAGATAAAAATAAAAAACAAAATATTTATATTTGGCTAAGTACCAATCTGAAACTCAAGAGTTAATCTACTGCCCTACGTTTCATATACCAACGTTACCCAACATTAAGCATAAAATGAGAATTCTAAGTTATATATCCCTTCTGCTTCTCTTAAGCCTTAGTAGCTGTAATAAACTGAATCCAGCTAATTTTTGGGATGATTTTGATTCTAAGAACATCGTCTCTTCTGAAGGAGATTTTCAAGGAAGGTACGGCTATAAAATAGTTGACTTTAAAAGGAATAAAGGAACTTATAACATTTCCGATATTCTACTCTATGCCAAAAAAAACGGATGGAATCTTCATGATAGAAAAAAGTATGAAATAGATAAATCAGTTCCTCAGAAAAAAAATCGTAAACTTTTATTTAGAGCAAGAATCACAGGTTTTGAACCAATTGAAATGGAAGGTGGATTTGTTAAAGTCTTCCCTCGATATATTAATCGTAATTTTACTGTATATGAATTTGACACTGATGGTATGATTCTGGTAAATTCTCATACTGGTTCTGATACAACACAGAGGGTTGGTTTTGTTCTACTAAGTGCAGACAAAACAATGATGACAGCTTACCATTTATGGGGCGAAACCGAAAGGCACTAATTGAATCAAAATAAAAACGTTTGCTAACAACACCTATAAATAATACGGTTTTCGGTGTGTGAAATTTAAAGCTTATGTATATTTACATTATCGCCAAATCTTTTAATTTGGCTTTTATAAAACGACAAAATTAAAATCAAAACAAAAAGCTCATGGCTTGTGACGATACGAAAATCCGCGGATTTTCTGCCACGTACTATTCATAGCTAAACGTTAGGCATAATTAAATGAAAACCGTTGAATTAGGAAATATAAGATTGGAAGTTGACAACATAGAGACTAAAAAATTCTATGAAACTCAAAACGGTTTTATATGCGATTGCTCTGACTGTGTGAATTATGTAAGTAAGATTTCTAACGTTCAATCATCACTAAACGGAATTGAAAAACAAATCGGAATTGATTTGACTAAAGATGTCGGACAAGGAATGGATGAATTAATGCCGCACGATTATGATAATCACCATTTGTATGTGATACCATATTATGTAATTGGAAAATGTTACGTAGATGGAAAAGAATTGAAAGAACAATCTTCTGGACCAATATGGTCGAATACAAAACGTATAGAAAAAAAAAAACTGACTGAGAATCTTTCGCTAACAATAATCAATACAACTAGCGACATCAAAATTGAAAACACAAAAAACGTGTTGACTATTTGGCTCGAATACAAAACTGAACTGATTGAAAAATAAAAACTATGGCTAACAACACCTATAAATAATACGGATTTCGGGCTATAAAATCTAAAGCTTGTGTATATTTACAATCATCGCCAAATCTTTTAATTTGGATTTTTAAAACGACAAAATTAAAATATAAAAGCTCATGGCTTGTATCGACACGAAAATCCGCGGATTTTCTACCCCGTACCATTCATAGCTAAACGTTACCACACATAAAAAAACTGAATGGCAAATATTGAATTTGAAAACAAAAGTTTCTGTTTTACAGGAAAGTTAGCGGAATTAAAAAGAACTCAAGCCGAAAGAGAGGTTCGTGCAAGAAATGGCTATTCTCAAAAAGTAATAAATAACGAATTGACTTATTTGGTTTTAGGTTCAATACCTTCTACAGGTTGGAAGCACGGAAATTATGGGAATAAAATAGTTAAGGCTAAGCAGTTAATCGAAAATGGAGCAGACTTAAAAATCATCTCCGAAAAAGATTTTATGATTGGTTTAGAGAATATTGCTACACTTGATAGTGGTGAAATTGATGAAAAACTTCTTATTTGTCGCTATAAAGCACTTTTTGGAAATGGCGATATAGACCTTACCGCTCTTGAAGATTTTTTAGAATTATTAACAGAAACTACAGATTCTCATATTTCAGCAACTGTTGAAGAACCTTTTATCTATAAAGATCTTTATGATGAATTTAGTAAAGAAGAAATTGATAACCTATTGTTTTTCCAATGTCGAATAGTAAAGCATCTTGATTTAGATGCTGACAGCCAAGAGTTCGTAGATGTTTTTGCCAAAGGGTTTGAATCAATAGAAGGACTTGATGGAGATATTTCTTGGAGCGAAAAGAAAGAAGGAACTGCAAGTTTTGCTAAATTATTACAGGACATTCCTCTCAGAACTAAATTGACTTAATAAAACGAGAGTAAAAACTACGCTCAAAACACTAACGAGTGTAATTTTTAACTACATTTACACTCGTTAAGCAAAAGAGAGTAAAACTTACCTTCGTTCAATATGAGAGATTTTAAAAAAGAAGAACCTTATAATAGTTTACCTATTCTACCTCCAAGTGTAAACTTAGAAACCACAGAAATCTTACGCAAGACTATTACTGCAAGTAGAGCCTTAGCCCAATTAAATGGAGCAATAACAAATCTTCCAAATCCGAGTTTGTTTTTAGATACAATTCATCTACAAGAAGCAAAAGCCAGTTCTGAAATCGAAAATATCATTACTACTAATGATGAATTGTACAAATCTGTAATTGCAGACAAAAAATTTGAGAATCCAACAGCAAAAGAAGTTATAAGTTACAAAGATGCTCTTTGGCACGGACTTGAACAATTAGAATCAAGACCTTTCATTACTACAAATCTCTGTGTTGAAATAATGCAACGCATTCGACAAAACACATCTAATATTAGAACAACTCCAGGAACAACACTTTCCAATACCAAAGGAGAAGTTATTTATACTCCTCCATCAGGAGAATCTGTAATTCGAGAAAAATTAGGAAATCTTGAAAAGTTTATAAATGAAGATGACTCATTAGACCCTTTAATAAAATTAGCATTGCTACATTATCAATTTGAAGCAATACATCCTTTTTCTGACGGAAATGGCAGAACAGGACGAATACTTCTCTTACTTTATCTTAAAATTGAAAACCTACTTGATATTCCTGCAATTTATTTGAGTGAGTATATTATTCAAAACAAATCGGAATATTATAAAAGATTAAGACAAGTAACTGAAAAAGAAGATTGGGAAAGTTGGATAATGTATATTTTGGATATGATTGAATGGACTTCTAAAAAGGGAATAACGAGATTGGAAAATATTTTAAATTCAATGAAAACAACTTCAGAAGAAATTAAAAAGGAGCTTCCAAAAGCATATTCTAAAGATTTAATAGAAATACTATATAAACTTCCCTACACAAAAAGACAGCATTTAGTTGACGCAGGTTTAGGGACAGCAAAAACTGTCGGGAATTATTTAATAGCATTAGAGGAGAAAGGTTTTCTAAAATCTGTAAAATTGGGAAAAGAGAAACTTTACCTTAATCACAGACTAATGACAATACTTGAAAAAGAATAACGTGTGGTAACAATGTATATAAATCATTGGGCAATAAGTGATTAATTCAATGTTAGTGCTTTTAAATAAATATAGAAACAAACCGAAACGAAAGTGCTTATTAACTGCCCAACGTTTCTTATACTAACCGTTGTACACAAGCTAAACAAATATGATATTTAATGGAATACATAATCAATTAATAGAATTTAGATTAGGATATCATGATCTTGAAGAACTAACTGGTATTAAAGAGGAATCTGATTATCGCATACTATATTTAGAGATTGAAGGAATTGATATGAGTATGTGCTTTCTTATTTCTGATGTTAATAAAATAATTGAATGGCTTGAGGGGCTTCTACTGAACAAGTCAATTAAATCCAGACTTTTGACATCTGACAATCAACTTTATTTTGATTTACTAAAGAATAACCTAAGCTCAAAGGTTATTCGCATTACATATGACAACACAATACCTGTTCCTGGTTTTGGAGCATACTCCCTTGAACCTGGTCAAAAAAAAGAAGATGTGTTTAAAAAGAGATTTTTAGAATGCGAAATGGATAATATAGAATTACAAAAGGCAGTGAAAGAACTAAAAATTGAATTAACTAAGTCTAATAAAAAATAAAAAAGGCCAGTGTACAACAACACCTATAAAATAATACGGGTTTTGGTTTTTAATCCCAAAGCTTGTGTATATTTACGTAGTCGCCAAACCTTTTAGGTTGGCTTTTATAAAACGACAAAATTAAAATCAAAACAAAAAGCTCTTGGCTTGTGACGACACGAAAATCCGTGGATTTTCTGCCCCGCACTATTCATAGCTGAACGTTATATGCAAGCAAAAGAAAATGAATCAAGTAGACTTCATAGCTAAATTAAAATTTGAAACAAAAGAACAAGGAGTTCGTCACACCGCTGCTCGTTCTGGATATAGACCTCATATTGAATTTGAAAACTATCCTGAATATTTGACATCAGGAAGTCAGAATTATATCGGACAAGATATAGTTGCCCCAGGAGAAATTGTTAATGCAGAAATAGTAATTTTAGGTGGTGAATATTTTACAAGACGACTTTATAAAAATATGAAGTTCAAATTTTGTGAAGGCCCAAGAACTATCGGTTTTGGAATAATCACTCAAATAATAAATACAGCTTTAATCACTCAACCGAATATTGACATCAATCGATCAACTTAAACCTATACCCAATTGACAATAAAAAACGACTTCAATCCGACTTTGGTAAAAATTACAATAATGCGTTAAGAAGAATTCAAGAGCTTATAATTTCTAATGAATCCTTCCAAAACCATTGTATAGTAAGATCAATCATGCATTTATCAAATAAAGACGTTGAATATTTGGAGGAAATAATCAGACAAGCTAAAACAGATTGGAGAGACATACTTATGTGTGCTGAGTATAAATATTTGGGAGAAAAACAAAATCCTTTACGGATAAGGGATTTTAATAATGAATTCGGAAATGAAGACATATAAAAAGCCAGCAGGTAACAAAACCTATAAATAATACGGGTTTGATCTGTAATTCGAGAAGTAAGTGTATCTTTACTTTTTCGCCAAATCTTTAAATTTGGCCTTTATAAAACAACAAACTAAAAACAAAACCGAGAAGCTTATGGCTCGTGCCGACACGAAAATCCGCGGATTTTCTGCCCCGAACTATTCATAGCTAAACGTTACCCACAACCAAAACTTGCAATACGTACCAAGAATTGGTATATTTGTAGTAAACATATAAAGTTATGGCAAAAAACACATCAATTTTATTAGGAGATTACTTTAACGAATTTATAAGCGAACAAATCACAACTGGAAGATTCTCTTCTGCAAGTGAAGTTGTTAGATCTGCTTTGAGATTATTTGAACAAGAGGAGAGTAAAAAGAAAGAATTAATAAAAGAACTGAAAAGAGGAGAAAATTCTGGATTTATTGAAAATTTTAATAAAAAGGATTTTTTAAGTTCAATGCATAATAAATATTATAGTGGCGAATTATAAAATAAGTGTTGAAGCTGGAAAAGACCTTGAGAAAATATGGGCTTATACATTTGAAACTTGGTCAATTGAACAAGCCGATAGATATATAAACCAAATTATTGAGGAAATTGAATATATCGCAGTAAAGCCTGAATATGGAAAAGACTTTAGCTATGTCAGAAAAGGATATCTAAGGACTAAAGTTAAACTTCATTTTATATTCTACAAGGTGAACAAGAAGAATAAAACAGTTGAAGTTATTCGTATTTTACATCAAAGAATGGATATTGAGAATAGACTAAAATAGGCAGTAGATAACAAAACCTATAAATAATACGGGTTTTCTGTTTAATTCGAGAAGCTTGTGTATATTTACATTCATCGCCAAATCTTTTAATTTGGCTTTTATAAAACAACAAACTAAAAACAAAATCTAAAAACTTTTGGCTTGTGCCGATACGAAAATCCGCGGATTTTCTGCCCCGTAAAATTCATAGCTAAACGTTGCATTAAAACAGAAACTATGAAAAAAAAAATATTAATACTTAGTCTTTTATTTTTTTGCTTCAACGTAAATGCTCAAGAGAAAGAATTACCAACTTTTATCACAGATAGTTTAGAAAGTTATATTACCCAAGGTATGAAAGATTGGGAAATACCTGGTTTATCAGTTGCAATTATTAAAAATAACAAAGTAGTCTTTATTAAAGGGTTTGGTGTCACCAAGGTTAATGGTTCGGAGACTGTTGATGAGAATACAATTTTTATGATTGGATCCAATACAAAAGCTTTTACTTCAACCGCACTTTCAATTCTGCAAGAATCTGGCGTTTTGAATTTAAATGATAAAGTGCAAAAATGGATGCCAGAATTTAGTTTGAAAGATACATTAGCCAGCAGGGAAATAAACATTGTAGATTTACTTTCCCATAGAATTGGATTTGAAACTTTTCAAGGCGATTTCACTTACTGGACTTCTACTCTTTCTAGAGCCCAAGTAATTCAAAAAATGAGTTTAATAGAGGCTCCTTATAGCTTTCGTACAAGGTGGGGTTATTGTAATGCTGCTTATGTTGTAGCTGGTGAATTAATACCTAGAATTATCCATAAGAGCTGGGAAGAAACTGTTATGGATAGTATTCTTTTACCATTAAAAATGAATAGAACTTTAATGTTAGCTGATGAACTGAATAATGCTTCAAACGCTGCATTTCCTCATACAAAAACGAATAATAACCTTGTCGAAATTCCAATTGCTAATATAAATAATCTTGCTCCAGCAGGAAGCATGAGTTCTAGTGCAAAAGATATGACCAATTGGCTATTAGCTCAACTTAATAATGGAAAAATAAATGGTGAACAAATACTTTCTGCTAGAAGTATTAGAACTATCAGGAGACCTTCTTCTATACTAGGTGTAGATCCAAGAGGTAATAAAGAAACTCATTTTTACCTTTATGCAATGGGACTCGATATTAATGACCGTGATGGAAAACTTGTTTATTCTCATACAGGAGGGGTTGATGGATTTTTATCATCAGTGCTTTTTGTACCAGAAGAAAAACTTGGAATTATAGTATTAACAAACACTGACCAAAATAATTTTTACCAAAATTTAACGGACGAAATACGGGATGCTTTTTTGGGGTTACCATATCAAGATTATAGCAAAAAATCACTTGAACGTTTTAAACAGAATAAACTTGATGAATCAAAAAGAATAGATTCCTTAAAAAAAATAGTACGCATTAATTCTAAACCAAGCCTACCTCTAAAAAAATACTCTGGAAAGTACTTTAATGACCATTATGGTGATATAGAAATTAAATTAGAAAATAATAATTTAAATATCAATTTTTCAAATCACCCAAATTTAATAGGCCGATTGGAACATTTACAAAATGATAATTATTTATGCACCTACTCAATTCCAATCTTTGGAATAACTGAAATTCCTTTTAAAGTTGAAAAAAATAAGGTTACAGGGTTAACACTTAGAGTTGCAGATTTTATTGAGTTTACCCCTTATCAATTTAGGAAAACAAATTAAAACATGCTACAACATTATGAAGACAACAATATCTATTTTATTATTTGTGGTATTATTTAATTTATATTCACAAAGAAAAAATATTAAGACTTTTCTCTTTAACGAACAAAAAATTGAATACTCTCGAATCGATTATTCTAAATATGGAATAACACATTTTTATGTTACTATGTATTCAGACAACCCTACTAATGATTTAATTGAAAAAAAAGGTGCTGGCTATTTAAAAAAACAAGAAAGGCTTTACCACACCCTTTATTTTTTTCTTAAAATTACTCATGGAATAAAAACAGAATCAAAAAGTTTGTTATTTAGTACGTTTATGAATCATTTAAAACTTGAAGAAAAAGTAGAAAAATATAACCTTTTCCTAAATTTTGACTTAAACTATTCAATTCCCTATCAACTAAGTCTCAAAAATAATAACTCTGTTAATGTAAAGACAATCACAACAAAAATCACCCCAAACAACATATGGAAGACGTTATAATATTGAAACAAAAACATTGTATAACGACATCAAAAATGCATCCTTAAGTTTAGCAGGAAATCCGGTCGAACTACATTATCATAAGACACTTTATATAAAAATTAGTATTGTCCTTACAAGCGTTATGCCTTATTCTATTGGCTTTATTAATTTAAATGTTAAATAATATGTTAAATAATATTTCAATTATAATTGCTTGTAGTACTTTTGCCGCCTCATAGAAATAAAAACTAACGTAAACCAATGAATATCAATACCGTACCAGTAAAAGACAAAAGAATAGTAGCAGAAAGTAAACTAGGGGTTAAAACAAGAAATTTTAGTAATGCAAGTTCTGTAACTTGGAACTTGAAAAGAAGATTTAGATAATTTTATTAGCACATTTAAATCCTTAAGTAAGTCTAACTTGCTTAAGGATTTTTTTTCTTATATTTAAATAGGGTTATCTCTTTTTAGGTCTGATTAAACTATTTCATAACCTGGTTCATGAATAAAACTTTCCTTTAATATATATCCAATACAATTACTTTTAAATAGTTACTTTATCTCTCTACCTATTTATAAATTAAAACATCTTTTAAATTTCGTTAACCTGTAATTGTTATCGTTGGTTTCATCCTTCTATATAAATTGACTTATACATTTGTTAGGGAGCATAAGTCATTCTGTAAACAAAAACTTCCTATACAAATCAAGCTTCCCTCCTTTCTCTTTAAAATGAAAGCTTAGTTATACAAAAAACTATTTGGAATCATAATGGATATACAAACTCGAATTATGGAGTAACACCTATAAATAACACGAATTTTGGTGTTTACCACTTAAGCTTATGTATCTTTACAATACCTCCAAATCTTTTAATTTACTTAACTCAAATTTATTTAACTTAAAAATGTTCGTGATTTAAAAATCGCCTTTTATAAAACGACAAAATTAAAAACAAAACAAAAAGCTTATGTCTAGAGATAGCTAAACACGTTGAAAAAATTAAGAACACCCATGATAGAATTCAGACCTCTTAATAGTTTATCAGTTCATTTAGATCGCCTTATAAACGGACGATTATGGCTTAAAGTAATTATTGGACTAGTTTTAGGTGCGGGATTGGGAATTCTTCTTAATCCATCTACAGGGCTTATTTCAGAGAATATTAGCTTACGGCTGGCCGATTGGTTGGATCTACCGGGTCAAATTTTTATGAGGCTAGTTCAAATGATCATGATCCCATTGATATTTACATCAATCATTACAGGAATTGTGAGTAACACATCGAAGAACCTTAAAAACTTTGGTCTTCGGCTATTACTGTATTTCGTTTTTACTACCACTATTGCCATTATGATAGGTCTGGCTGTTACACTAATTTTAAAACCCGGTCAATATATTTATTCGCTTGGTGGATTTCCAAATAATGGTGAAAACAACACAACTCCTGATGAGAAAATTAATCTTATTGAAAACATTCCAAATGCTATCTCAAACCTGATTCCTAATAATCCACTAGAGTCTATTTTAACTGGAGAAATGTTGGGCGTTGTAATTTTTACCATCATAATTGGTATAGCAATAACACAGCTGCGTCAAGAAACAGCAAGGCCTATTATTCGTTTTTCAGAGGCCATTCAAAAAATTTGCATGATCGTGGTATCATGGGCTATGATGTTAGTTCCCTATGCAGTATTTGGCTTAATAGCAGCTTTATTATCCAGAACAAGTGTTGAAATATTCCTTGGTTTGGGTTACTATATGGCTGTAGTGATTCTTGGTCTAATAATTTTAATGATATTCTACTTAGTGTTAATATTAGTAGTCTCCAAGGAAAACCCCTTCAAGTTCTTAAAAGCAATCCGGGAACCACAACTATTGGCCTTTTCTACTGCCAGCTCAGCGGCCGTTATGCCACTTACCATGAAAACAGCAGATGAAAACTTAGGAGTATCATCTAATATTAGCGATTTTGTTATCCCTGTTGGAGCCACAATTAATATGGATGGAACTGCATTATTTCAATGCGTAACGACTTTATTTATGGCGCAAGCCTACGGCATTGAATTAACAATAATGAGCCTACTATTAATCACCTTCACTGTTGTGGCAGCTTCTATAGGAACACCTGCCATACCAGGGGGTGGAGTTATTATTCTTGCATCAGTATTACAGAGTGCAGGAATTCCAATTGATGGCCTTATTATTATTATTGGTATAGACCGAATTTTAGGAATGTTTAGAACAACAGTTAATGTGGCGGGAGATCTTACTGCATGCTTAATTTTTGACAAGTTTTATGGTGCTATATCAAAAAAAGCTAGTCAACACAATCTATAAATAATATAGATTTAAGCGTATGAATTGAACGCTTATGTCTATTTACATAGTCACCAAATCTTTTAATATTTAAGTGGTAGATGCAAATCAACAGTTTCATCCATACACGATAGGAATCATTACATCGCAAGTAAATATAACCGTTTCAACATCAACTTATAAATATAGTTAAGGGAGGTAAAACACCTCCCTTAACTATATAAAACAAATAGAATTTAATATTTTTTATTGGTTAAAAATTCTACACCTCTATTGTCTTAAATTATTCTATTTAAAAAAGTTTACATAAGACTTTTTAAGATTAAGATTAGCTGCTTGAGGAAATTCAGCATGAACAATTAATACATTCTCATGATGTTGCTCTAAGTTGCTCAATATTTTTCTGTTTAATAATAAAACTGTGGAGTGTCCATGGTGGTCCAATTTATCTAAAATTGTTTTTCCATTAAATTCACAAACCCAGTGAGTTTCAGACATATTTTCTTCATAAAACACTTCTATCGTTGGCACTTGATAATAACTATGTTCACCTATTCCGTTAAAATCAAACACTAAACGAAGTAATCCACTTTCTAATTTATTACCCTCATTATCAACCCCTAATTCAGCAAAAGATAATTTACCTGTACTTAGTTCATTTAATTTTACTTTAATTTCCCCTTGGTTTAACTCTACGTTACTCATGTGTATTTATTTTAATATTAATTTCAATATAAAAATAAGCAACAAATACAATTAACAACATGACATTTATCAGAATGGAAAAAAATACAATGATACAGCAATAACAGAAATCTATTTTAACGGATTGTCTTCAGAAGTTCATTAAAAGCATTTCTAAGTAATAGAGGAATAACAATAAAGCTACTCATAGTAATAATACCTAACTTGCACATTTTAAAATTACTTTCGTATCATTATATTTAATGCAATACAAATGAACAAATTCGACGCAAAATATCTACCTTATTTCCCAATATTCGGTTTGGGGTTATATATTATAGTCTATACAATTGCTGTCTCTGCATATCCAGGTGGATCAATTAACTACCCTAACGCAAATGGATATAGCTTTTATCATAACCTCTTGTGCGATGCTATGGACCCTATAACTCAAAGCGGTGTCATAAATCACGCTCGGTTCTTGGCAATTATTTCACATCTGATTCTTAGTTTCACCATGATTTCCTTCTTCTACATTCTACCGAAGATATTTTCTGTAAAGAATCGTAACACAAAAATGATTGCTTATTTCGGAATAGCAGCCATGACAGTATTAATTTTCATGTACACAGAGTATCATGATTTAATGGTAACAATTACCGGGGTTCTAGGTACAATTGCAATGATCCCTTTCTTTATAGAACTCCAATTTTTCAAAAATAAGGGCTTAAAACAAATAGCATACCTCTGTTTCTTGTTGAGTATTATCGTCTTTTTTATTTTTGAAACTAAATTTGGGCTCTACTACCTTCCATTTCTACAAAAAATTACTTTTGGAGTAGATGCTATTTGGGTTATATGGTCATGTATTATTGTGATCAATAAAAACAAAGCATCTTTGGAACTAGTCCGCCAAAATAAAAGCAATTAGTAATTATTAACATGTTATACTACATACACAAACCATTAAATCTGTTTTATAAGTCAAGTTATACAGTGATTCAAGGTTCAAACAACACTTTACATTTATAATAATAAATAGTGCTTTAGAGCCTCTTGTTTTAGCTAAAAAGGAAGAAACCCCTATTCTACCTTAAACACCTGTTTTTAGGAAAGATAACATTGTATGTACTATTAAACATACTTGGAAACTAGTTATAATTTACTATATTAACCATCTTAAGTAAGTAAATACAATTCTGATTATTTACATGTAGACATCAATATTAAAATATGAAATTTAAAATAGCTTTTTTATTCCTTTCTATATTGGTATACTCGATGACCTCATATTCACAAAGCTCTGAATCAATTTTACCTACACCTGATTCTACGTTTTTTAATAATCCTAAACCACTAACAGAAAATATAATTGAGAAGTATGTAAAATCATACTTTACAGTTTCTCAACCTACCAAAATAATCAAAACTACATCAGCTGATCATCCAGAAGGGGTTTGGAATTGTCATACTAGAACGGAGTATGGTGAAATTAGTGCCGAAACATACACTTGTGACATGCAATTCGATCAAACTTTTAGATTTGAGAATTATACTTTTGAAGAAGTTAATAGAATTGTAAGAATTTTACTGAAAGATGACGAATACGATCATTGGGTTGGCAATAAATATGGACAAGGCCGTACTGGATGCTATGTAGAGATTAAGAACGAAAAAGATAAAATAATAATCACCTATGGCTGTAGTTGTTAAGCCACTGCTGCTAACAAAACCTAAACTGCATTAAAATACAGTTTAGCCAAACGTTAGAAAAAGAAACACCCGATAAGTGAAAAATATAGCCCCTGAAATTAAACAAATTACCTCCTCTGAAACTTTACCGATTCGACACAAAGTTATGTGGCCAAATAAGCCGATAGAATATGTTAAATTACCAAATGATGAAAATGCTAGACATTTTGGTTTATTTGTAAATGGTGAAATAACTTCCATTATATCCTTATTTGAAGATAATAATGAGGTGCAATTCAGGAAATTTGCAACATTAGAAAAATTTCAAGGCTTAGGATATGGATCAATTCTATTAAAAAAAATAATAGATTTGATAAAGAAAGAAGGGGTTAGAAAATTATGGTGTAATGCTCGTGTAGAAAAATCAAAATTCTATGAGAGATTTAACTTAAAAACTACAGATAAAAAATTTGTAAAAGGTGGAATTGAATATGTGATTATGGAAAAAATATACTAACAATAGAATAATATTATATTAGTGTTCAATCCTGAAAATAAGCCCCTATTTCACGCTACTTAAATTTATTAATCAATATTTTTTAACCACTTCCTCACACAAAGCTAACGTTTCTGTAACATCTTTTAAAGTAGTTCTTGGGTTAATTAAACACATCCTTAACACTACCTGTTTTTGTAATACGGTAGTTACTAATAACGCTTCTCTAGACTCAATTACTTGTTTGGAGATAAACTGATTTAAAGCATCCAATTCTTTTTCAGAGTATTTATTTCCTATGGGATTGTATCTAAAATTAATTACCGCTAATGTCGCAGGAGAAATTACTTCCCAATTTGAACTCTTACGTAGCACCTCTTCCACTTGATCGGCTAAATCTATATTATAGCTTACAGCTTTTTTAAAGGCTTTTAAGCCAAAGGTTTTAACCGACATATAAAACTTTAAGGCTCTAAAACGTCTGGTTAATTGTATTCCGTGATCATAAAAGTTAATTTCTGAAGCATTTCCTTCTATATCTCTCAAATACTCCGGTTTCTCGCTAAAAGTATCACTCAACCAATTATGATTTCTCACTAACAAACATCCAATTTCGTAAGGTTGATACATCCATTTATGAGGATCAATGGCTAAAGAATCAGCTTTTTCGATCCCTTTTAATAAATGACTTCCTTTTTTTGACAGAATCGCTGCAGCTCCATAAGCACCATCAATATGAAACCATAATTTTTCCTTTTTGCAAATAGCTGCTATCTCGTTTAATGGATCTACTGTTCCGGTATTAGTTGTACCAGCAGAAGCTATAATACAAAAAGGTTGTAATCCTTCTAACCTATCCTTGGCAATTGCATTTTTAAGTTTATTAATTGCCATTTTAAATTCTATATCGGTAGGTATAATACGCACTTGCTCTTTCCTAAATCCTAAAACTCTAATAGCTTTTATGTTAGATGAATGTGCTTGATCTGACATATAAATAATTGCTTTAGAAAAATCATCGCCACAACATTGTCTTCTTGCGGTTACCAAAGCCGTTAAATTAGCCATTGAACCACCACTTGTAAATAAGCCTCCACCCTTTTTTGCAGGAAACTTAAAAAGTTTCAATAGCCAGTTCATGGTTACTATTTCTAATTCAGCTGCTGCTGGAGAAGCGGCCCAACCCCCAGAAAAAATATTAAACCCCGTAGCTAATGCATCAGCCATAACACTTACATAATTGCTAGGACCTGGGACAAAGGAATATGCCTTTGGATGGGATACAATATTACTATTAGGTAATACGTTTTCAGTAACAAAATCTAAAACCTCCTTTGCATTTGTAGGGTCTTCTGGAGCATTTTCAAGAAACAAATCATCCATTTCTTTTCTAGAAGCAATGGCAACTGGTTTTTTTTCATTTTGTGTGTCGAAGTGTTCAACAATAGTATCAATTATCTGATAACCATATTGTTTCATCTCTTCTTTTGTTAATTCTAATTTATGTGAATTATCCATAGAAAATACAGCTTTTAATCATTTACAAAATTACAGCTATTAAAATGAAATCAACTGATAATTATCAGTATCACACAAATTTTACACTAAAAACTATAACCTGATGGATATCATATTTTATGATATAGATAAATGCTAATTTTACATTTTAATGATATAGATAATGCAATCACTTATTCAAAAATATAATATCCCCGGTCCTAGGTATACTAGTTACCCTACTGTTCCATACTGGAATAAAGAAGGGATTTCAAAAACTTCATGGATAGAAACTTTTCAGCGTTCTTTTTCTGAAAGTAATCAAACTGAAGGTATTAGTTTGTACATTCACCTTCCTTTTTGTGAAAGTCTGTGTACTTTTTGTGCTTGCCACAAACACATAACCAAACGTCATGAGGTTGAAGAAGATTATATTGATACGCTAATAAAAGAGTGGAAATTGTATCTAAATGTGCTGTTAGAACGCCCAATTATTAAAGAAATTCATTTGGGTGGTGGTACTCCTACTTTTTTCTCTAGTAAAAATTTACAGCGCTTAATAGATGGACTTTTCAAAAATGCCGAAAGACATCCAGATTACGAATTTAGTTTTGAAGGCCACCCTAATAACACTACTAAGGATCAGTTACAAACCTTATATAACGTAGGTTTTACTAGAGTGAGTTATGGTGTACAAGATTATGATGAAACGGTACAAAAAGCCATACATAGAGTTCAACCGTTTGAAAATGTACAACAAGTAACGCAATGGGCTCGTGAAATTGGTTACACTTCTATAAGTCATGATTTAATTTTCGGTTTACCTTTTCAAACTTTGGATAAAGTGAAAGATACTATTGCTAAAACCAAGGAGTTAAAACCTGATAGAATTGCTTTTTACAGTTACGCTCATGTACCTTGGATTAAGGGAGTTGGACAGCGTGGCTTTAATGAAAATGATTTACCACAAGATAAAGAGAAAAGAGAATTATACGAAAAAGGGAAACAATGGCTTGAAGAAGCTGGCTATATAGAAATTGGAATGGATCATTTTGCTTTAGCTAGCGATAGTTTGTATACGGCAACAAAAACCAAAACCTTACATAGAAATTTTATGGGGTACACTGCCAATAAAACTCAATTAATGATTGGTTTAGGTATGTCAGCCATTAGTGATACTTGGTATGCTTTTGCACAAAACGCAAAAACTGTAAAAGAATACGAAAAACAAGTAAATAATGGAGAAATCCCTGTTTTCAGAGGGCACTTATTAAGTAAAGAAGATTTAATTATCCGAAAACATATTTTAAATATTATGTGTCATTTTGAAACTTCTTGGAGTGACGAAGCTATGAAATTTGAAAATATGGACACCTATTTGAAATTGTTAAATGAATTAGAAAGCGATGGTTTAGTAATTATAAATAAAGATTCACTTACTGTTCCTGATGAAGCTAGAGCTTATGTTCGGAATATTTGTATGGCGTTTGATGCTCATTTACAAAGAAACAAGCCTACAACAAAGTTATTCTCAATGACCATTTAGGAAGCTGCAATAGTAACCAATATCATCAACAAAATTTTTATCCTAAAACGTGACAGAAAAGGTAAAGTCCATTTGTTTAAAGAACGATTTGGCAAAGATTTTGTTGATTATACATAACCTCTGATTACTTTTAAAGCATAAATCTTAAATTAAAAAGTCCGATTGAATACATATTCAATCGGACTTTTTTCTAACAACTAAACTAAACTACTTACTACAGGCACTTGTAGTGCAGTTACTTTTATATATTTTTAAGGGAATATTACTTTTTATTATTTCTGTAAATCCACCATTTATATTTATTAGGTTTTTAAAACCATATCTATTTAAAATTGAAATAGCAATTACAGAACGATAACCACCTGCACAATACACATATTTCTGTTTGTTTTTAATTTGCTCTTTTTCTGCTAAATAAATTTTATCAAGAGGTAAATGTTTCGTGTTTTTTATGCTGTTTTCTTTAAACTCTCCTTCTTTTCTAACATCTAAAAAAGAACAGTTCTCTCCAAGCAATTCAATATCATTAGCTTCTAAAGAAAGAATTTCGGAAACTAGCAATCCTTCTTTTTCCCAGGATTCAACCCCTCCTTTAATAAACCCTAATACGTTATCATACCCAATTCTTGAAAGACGAGTCACTGCCTCTTCTTCCCTACCTTTAGGCGCTATCAAAACAATAGGCTGATCAATATTTTCTATTAAAGCACCTACCCAAGGAGCAAATGTTCCATCTAAACCGATAAACACTGAATTAGATATATGCTTTTCTGTAAATTCTTTAGGGTTCCTAACATCTAAAAAAAGCACATTTTGTACTGCTAAATAATCTTGGTATTTATCTGCTGTTATAGCCGTCAATCCTTTAGTAAGAATATCATTAATTGAAGTGTTAATACCTTTATTCATTAAGGCATTTTTGGGGAAATATTGTGGAGGAACCGATAAACCATCTAATACTTGTTTTACAAATTCTTCTTTAGATAATTCTGGATTCAAAGCATAATTTGTTTTCTTTTGATTTCCTAAAGTGTCGAAGGTTTTACTACTCATATTCTTACCACATGCAGATCCTTTACCATGATTTGGGTAAATAATAATATCGTTAGGTAACTTCATGATTGTATCATGTAATGAATGGTATAATTTTTCCGCCAAATCTTCTTTAGTTACAGAAGAAGAAACAGCTAAATCTGGTCTACCTACATCTCCAATAAATAATGCATCACCAGAAAACAAGCAATGTTCTTTTCCAAATTCATCAAACAATAAAAATGAAGAAGATTCAAGCGTATGTCCAGGTGTGTGCAATAATTGTATGGTAACATCACCCAATTTAAATTCATCATTATCTTTTCCTACATAGAAATCAAAATCAGCTGTTGCTGTGGGGCCATAAACAATAGTTGCTCCAGTAGCCTTAGCTAAATCTACATGTCCAGAAACAAAATCGGCGTGAAAATGCGTTAAGAAAATATATTTAATACTTGCTTCATCTTTTTTAGCCATAGCCAAATACGGAGCCGTTTCCCTTAATGGGTCTATTATAGCTGCTTCTCCATTAGAAGAAATATAATAGGTAGCTTCTGCTAAACATTTGGTGTATAATTGTTCTACTTTCATAGCTGATGATTTATACAACAAATGTACTTTTAATACAACCACACAACTATGATATATATCAGGTCATGAATGAATTTATTTAAATGTATCTCAATGAAAGTACTTATTTTAACACTAGAGATTTTGAGACTTATAAAATAGACTTTAAAATATCACCAACACTAAAAGCAACAATTGCTGCTATCCCTCCTAGTAATAAAGTTTCAATTACCCCTTTTAAAAGATTACTTTTATTAACATATGATTTTAGCAAACCAATTACTAAAAAACCTAAAACGGTTAAACATGAAGAAATGAAAAATAAATTATACGCTATAGGATACATATAATCTATTATATAGATAATTATGGGAATAATTCCAATTATTAAAAAGGATACATAAGTTGTTGCTCCTACCCAAAAAGGTTTTTTTTTAGTACTAATATCTAAGTTTGCAGCATTATTTGTTTTTGTTGACAAATAGGCTCCTACAGACATCGCAAAGCCATCTGCTAACAAATTAGCTAAACCAAGCACAATTATTATAGAACTATCTAAATTAGCACCAACAGAACCTGCTACAACGGCAAAGGTAGTTATACAACCATCAAATCCGCCGTATACAAATTCACCTAGGTAGGTTTCAAAATAATATAAAAAAGTACTTTTCTTTATAGGACTATCCATTCAATGTAATTATGCTTTATAATTTTTGATTTATGTCTTTTTCAAATAGATAATAATCATTAATGTATTCTCTTAATTGCTCTTTTGTAGTTTCTATATAGTAAGTTCCTGTATAAGATGGACAAACAACACAATCGTCAAAATAAAATCTAATTTTGTCGCCATCAATTGTAAAATTGTCTCTATAAGTTTCAAAATCTCCTTCAGAAATTTCCCAACAATCATAATACATCTCACCAGAATTAATATTAGCTGTTATTACCTTATTTAAATGAGTTAAAATAGATTGTTCTGATTGAGGCTTAAAATAATTTTTAAAACGTATCATTTTGGTTCTGTCAAAATCATAGTTTGCAGTTTTAAAACTAACATTACTGTGCATTGATTCTGAATAAAAATTTTCTATAACAAAAACCGTACTTAAAACTTTTCGATTCTCTTTAATAGCATAATTTATCTTACTTTTTTGCTTACGAGTTTCAATAGAATCACACAGTGGAATAAACGCTTCATTTTCTCGCATTAAAGAGATCGTTTTTTCTACTAATTCATTTTTTATATAACTATTAAAATTAGAATAATTACCGCTTACTTCTTCATTTAAAACGGGATAATGAAAATCTAATATTGTTTTTTCATTATCTTCTAATATATGCTTTTCTAAGACTATTATTTTAGGTTTATTTGCAGATATAAGCGCATCTAATTGCATAATTTTATTAGAAAATTTGTCATTTAATTCCTCTTTATTGACAACAGAATCATGACCAATTTCTTTTCCTAATACTTCTTCATTAATAATTTCATTTTCTTGGGTAGCGTTTTGTTTACAACCAAGTGTTATTAATAAAGCTATTGGTAAGATCGTTCTTAATTTCATACTATATTTTTGTTATAAAAATAACACAAATATTTCATAGTAGACATGATAAATATTGTGAGTTATAAGATTATTTTTTATTACCTTTAAGTTAACTAATTGATCAATAAAATGAAAAAAATACTTTACAACACCGACTTTTCTGACTGTTCAATAAACGCATTTGTTTATGCATTACATTTAGCAGACAAATTTAATGCTGAAATTATTACTTTACACACTTATACAAGACCCATAATTGGATCTATGTATCTACCTAATACCTACCAAAATATTTATGCTCACTTAGAAACTGATGAATTTGACATGTTTAAAGACACTTCTAAATTGTTGCATATAATCGCAGAGCAACACCAAAAAGAGCATATTAAAAACACGTTTGTAATGGTTGAAGATACTACCATAGACGGCATGCTTAAAACCATAGAGAAAGAGGATATTGATATTGTAGTAACGGGAACTAAAGGCTCTAGTGGACTTAAAGAAATTTTTATAGGTTCAGTTACCAGTCATTTAATGGATAAATCTCCTTGTCCAGTGTTAGCTATACCACAAAATGCCAGTTATAATAATGGTATTAAAAACATCTTATTTTCTTCAGACTTCTATCCTGAAGAAATTGCCTCATTAAAATATGCATTAGATTTATCAGATAATCTCAATGCTCATTTTGAATGTGTTAATACTGCAACTGATTTCTCTGACTATAAAGAAAAACTGATTTCTAACTGGAAAGAAAAACTACAGTTCACTAAGTATAAAAACTTAAATTTCTCAATAATAGATACTAATTCATTTGATGGAATTACTGAGTACATTGAAAAAAATCAAATTGATTTAATAATTACAACAGTATATAAGAATAATTTTGTTGAATCATTTTTCCATTATAGTTTAGCAAAGCGACTTGCTCATCATATCACTATTCCAATTTTAACCATTCCAAATACTAAAGAATGTGAATCAATTTAAAAAAATAAAGCCCGATATAAATCGGGCTTTATTTTTTGGGTAATAGTACTAAACTTTAATATTGTTGTAGTAAATAGTTAATTAAATCGGTTGTTGTAACAATACCTACTAACTTTCCTTCTACTTCAACAGGTAAAGCATGAAAACTCTCTGTAGCAAGAATTTTTGCTACATCGTAAATAGCGTCTGAAGCTTTTACTGTAGTAACATTTTTTACCATTACTTGTTTTAAACTAAACATATTATAAACTATTGAATCAACGTGGTCTTCTTCTTCATAAACCGCATCAGCAAAACTTATACGCAACAAATCTGTATAACTTAAAATTCCTTCTACTTTATTATTATTTACAACAGGTATATGTCTAATGTTGTGTTTTTTTAATAACTCTTCTGCTTTCTCTAATGTATCATTTACATTTAATAACACTAAATTATTTGTCATTATGTGTGAAACTGGGACTCTTTTTTTCATAGCGGATATAGTTTATAATAATATATTAAAATGTATTTCTTTTCTATAAAGTTCATGAAATACAAAATATATTACCATGATAAAAATCAGTTAGTTTATATAATTTAATCTGCCAGAAAAACTTGTTCAGGCAATATAAATAACGGTGTTTTTAAATGATAACTTACTTTACGTATATGTGAACTGTTTATTAATTTTTGTATAAATGACTTTTCTTTTTTTATCATTATTAATAAATCTATTTGTAAAAATTCTAGTAGACAGCTAAGGACTAGATCTAAAGGTAAACTAGTTACTTTATGAGTAGAAATAGTAAATGGCTGTAACATTTTATGCAATGCATTTTTATTCAATAACTGCTCATCAGTAAACGCTACATGCTTTTCATCCGCATATACTTCATAAATATTTGGCTTTACTAATTTTAATATATTTAGTAATGGATTTAACATTATTGGCAAATAGTCCACTTTATAATCAACCGAAAACAATACTTTCTCTATTGGAGAAAATAAACATTCTTTAGGTATCGCTAAAATTGGTATCTCAATTTTATTAATAACCTTAGCTGCTGTACTTCCTAAAAATACTTGCTTGGCTCCACTTGCTCCTGTTGTTCCCATCACTAGTATTTCAATGCGCTCTTTATTGCAATATTTATTTATTGCATCAAAAAAGGGATCAAACAAATAATCTACTTTAAATTGATGTAGAGTATTTTTATTTAAACCATTAATCCTCTCTAACAATTTCTCTAAGTTCTTTTTAGAGTTTCCTAATATAGCTGATTGCATATTTTCTCCAGAGGTACTGGCCATTAAATCGTCTAACATCAACCCTCTACTATCTTTAACATGTAATACGTGAAAACTCACTTTTTCTTTCTCAAAAAAACTCATCGCATATAAAATTGCTTGGAAGGCATTTTCTGAAAAATCTGTTAATAATACTATTTGTTTCATTGCTTATTTTTTATTTTACCTATAGCACAACTGATATACGATTTAGCTTTTAAACCTATTGAATTTTCATCTCCGATAACTGGGTATCCTAAATTCTTTAACTTCTGAACTACTACTTGTTTATCTTCTGCAGTTAAACACTTGTATGTTAGTTCAGATGAATCTACATTTATATACACATCCTCCACATTACTCAAGCCTTCGAGGCTACTAATAATGGTATGTGCACATCCTCCACATTTTAAATTCTGTATTTCTATTGTAACTATCAATTTTACGCTAATTATTTATATTAAAGGTAACCATTTTTATTTGAGAACATTATGATCTATATCAGTTAATAATAAAACAAACTATATATGACCATTATCACCATAAAAAAGTAAAAAAAGGCTTAAATTTATATAGGTAACTATCGTTATGATTAAATCTATTCAAATATTTAAACAAATACGATCTTTTTTCATAGAAATTGGAGCGCTTACCTATTTTGCTATTCGCTTTTTCAAATCACTCCTAAAGCCTCCTTTTGAATTTAAAGAATTATTACGTCAATGCTATAAAATAGGCTACAAATCTTTGCTTTTAGTAAGTTTAACAGGATTTATTATTGGTTTAGTTTTAACCTTACAAACACGCCCAACTTTATTAGAATTTGGAGCTGCTTCTTGGATGCCAGCAATGGTTGGGATTTCAATTATAAGAGAAATAGGCCCAATGATAACAGCTCTTGTCTGTGCCGGAAAAATTGGATCAAGTATTGGAGCAGAATTAGGATCTATGCGTGTAACAGAACAAATAGACGCAATGGAAGTTTCCGGAACTAATCCTTTTAAATATTTAGTAGTCACACGTATTTTAGCAATTACATTAATACTCCCTTTATTAGTTATTATTGCTGATGCTTTTGCACTATACGGCTCGTTTTTAGTAGAGCATTTTAAAGGGAATATTTCATTACAACTTTATTTTAATGAAGTTGTAAACGCACTTAATTTTGGAGATATTTTTCCTGCTACTATTAAAACATTCTTTTTTGGTTTTGCTATTGGAATAGTAGGATGCTATAAAGGGTTTTACTCTAAAAAAGGAACAGAAGGCGTTGGTTATGCAGCCAATTCTGCAGTTGTACTCTCTTCTATATTATTATTTATTTTGGACTTTATAGCCGTATTTATTACAGATATATTTTTTGAACTATGAAAAATCTGTCAGATACATACTCAGCAGTAATCGAAATTAAAGACTTATATAAAAGTTTTGGTGATAATACTGTTCTCAATGGTTTCAATTTATCACTTAAACAAGGTGAAATTATTGTCGTAATGGGGAAATCTGGTTCTGGTAAATCTGTAATGATTAAAACACTTGTAGGTCTTATTGAACCTGATGAAGGTTCTATATACATTATGGGAAAAGATATAGCTATTCTTACAGAAGAAGTTTTAGATGCTCTACGAGCAGATATAGGTTTTTTATTTCAAGGTAGTGCTTTATATGACTCCATGACGGTACGAGAAAATTTAGAGTTTCCGTTAAGGCGTCATACCGAAAAAATAAATGAGAACTTAGATATTGAGCAAATGGTTTTAGAAGCGTTAAGTGATGTTGGTCTTGCTCACACAATAGATTTAATGCCTGCTGAATTATCAGGTGGAATGAAAAGAAGAATCGCTCTAGCAAGAGCATTAATTTTAAAGCCAAAAATAATTTTATATGATGAACCTACAAGCGGGTTAGACCCCATTACTTCAAAGGAAATAATTATTTTAATGAAAGAGATACAACTAAAATACAATACATCCTCTATAATTATAACTCATGATGTTGATTGTGCAAGAGCAATATCGGATAGAATGATTTTATTAATAGATGGTATTAATTATGCCAATGGATCCTATACAGAGTTAATAAAATCTAACGACCCTAAAGTTAAAGCTTTTTTTAAACATTAATTATGAAACAAAAAACAAACATACAGAAATTAAGGTTAGGAGTTTTTATAATAGTAGGGACGCTTTTATTTGTTTTAGCTGTTTATACAATAGGAAAAAAACAAAACCTATTTAGCAATTCATTTATTATAAAAGCGCAATTCAGTAATATTAATGGTTTGCAAAAAGGAAATAATGTGCGCTTTTCTGGCATAGATATTGGAATCGTTTCTACAATAAAAATGCTAAATGATTCCACAATAACTGTAGAAATGAATGTAGAAGAAAATATTACGCAACACATCAAAAAAAATGCTATTGCAACCATTGGTTCTGATGGACTTGTAGGTAACATGCTAATCAATATTTTCCCTAGAAATGGAAATGCAAATCCTATTGAAAATGGTGACGTTATTGAATCTTATAGTAAAGTTAGTGCAGATGACATGCTTAATACTTTAAGCGCTACAAATGAAAACGCAGCCATATTAATGTCCAATTTAATTAAAATAACAAATAGGCTAAATGAAGGGAAAGGTACCATAGGTGTATTGCTTAATGATACCATTATGGCAAATGACTTAAAACAATCTATACACAACCTTAAAAAGATAAGCTATGGAGCTTCTAATTCTGTACATGAGTTTAATTCAATATTAAATTCATTTAAAGAGAATGATAAAACTATTGCAGGGATTTTAATGAATGACACTATTTCCGGAAAACAATTTAAATCCACTTTAACCACCATAAATTTAGCTAGTAAAAGACTTGATAGCACTGCTAAAAACTTGAATAAATTAATTATTGATATTCACTCTAGTAATGGTGCTGTAAACTATTTAACGAAAGACTCATTACTTGTTAATGATTTAAAAAAATCAATAAAAAACATAAATGAAGGTACTTATAAATTTAATGAAAATATGGAGGCACTTAAGTACAATTTCTTTTTCAAAAGGTATTACAAGAAAAAATTAAAAGAGTAGTAAAAAAAGTTGTTTGATATCTACATATCAAACAACTTTCATAAGTTTAAATTTGTTATTCTATATCAATAATTTTTTTAGTCTCTTTTTCAATCTCTTTTTTTAAAAGATTCAATTTTAAAATCCCATCTTTATATACTGCTTTAACGTTTCCTGATTCGTTAACTTTAGTTGGTAGTCTTAATGATCTTTTAAAAGAACTATAACTAAATTCTTTTCGCATATAATTCTCTTCCCTTTCCTCCCTTTTTTCATTTTTTTCTGCGCTAATGTTAAGTACATGTTCATCTATACTAATTTCAAAATCTTTCTTAGAAAAACCTGGAGCTGCTATTTCCACTTCATAATCTACTTCATTTTCTTTAACATTCATTGCAGGCATCAAATTGTCTTCAGAAAAAAAACTATCGGAAAAAAAATCATCTGTATTGAAAGTATTTTGAAATGGAGAATTATTCCATGGGTGCAATTTGTTTCTTTTGTTTGCTTTAATTAATGTCATGATATTTATATTTATTGGTTAAACTCAATTATAATAAATGTACGACAATACTAAATAACATAAAATGATATAAGTCAGCCAGTTATAATGTTTTTTTTATTAAATACTTATTTGGAATTTCTCATTGTATTTTGGTATACATACATCCCAATCATAAACATCTTTTAATTTTACTCTAAAAGCATCTAATGCTTTTGGTTCACCATGAATTAAAAAAACTTTTTCTGGAACATTCATAATCTCATTCATCCAATCTAATAATTCCCTTTGATCAGCATGTGCAGATAAACTTTCAATGCTTTTTACCTGAGCTTTAACGGGATAAAATTTCCCAAAGAATTTAATTTCAGAGGCTCCTTCGTATAATTGCCTCCCCCTAGTTCCTTCCGCTTGAAAACCTACTAATAATACAGTTGTAGACTCTTCATCTATTAATTGTTGTAAATACGTTAATACACGCCCTCCAGTAACCATACCACTACCAGCAATTATAACTTTTGAACTTGTATTGTCTATAGTATTCCAGGTATCACGGTATGATTCTATAATTTCAAAATGATTACACATTGCTTCACATTCTTCAAGTGATAATTTATGCCAGCTAAGAAAATGTTTAAAAACTTCTAGCACATTATTACCCATAGGACTATCTATGAATATTGGAATATTAGGTATTTTATTTTTTTTAAACAAAATCCATAAAATATACATTAAGGATTGTAGTCGTTCTACAGCAAAACTAGGGATGATTAAATTCCCATTTTTTAAAATTGTTTTTTTAATCAAGTCCGAAAGAATAAATTCTATATTTTCTTCTGCGTGTAATTTATGTCCATAAGTACTTTCTACAAATAGATAATCTGCCCATTGTGGCTTTTTAGGCTTATTTAATAAAACATCGTTAACTCTACCTACATCTCCTGAAAAAACCAATATTTTATCATTTATTTTTAATTCAATAAATGTTGACCCTAAAATATGACCATTTGTATTAAAACGATAACGTATATTTTTTGAAAAACCATACCACTCTCCTTCATTTACTGACTCAAATAAACCAATTGTTTGTATAGCTTCTGAGACAGAGTATAGTGGTAAAGCAGGCTTGTGTTTAGTGTATTGATTTTTGTTAGCTTTTTCAGCTAATTCTTCATGAATTTTTGCACTATCCTTTAAAATAATGTCGGCTATAGCTAAAGTTGGAGTACTACCAATAATTTTTCCAGAAAAACCCTGTTTAACCAATCTTGGCAAATACCCTATATGATCTAAATGACCATGTGTTAGCAATACAATATCAATATCAGAAGCATTTATAGGCAAGTCAACCCAATTTAATTCTCTTAGCTCCTTAAGTCCTTGAAACATTCCACAATCAATCAAAATGGTTTTACCAAGGGCTTCTAATAAAAATTTAGAACCAGTTACTGATCCGGCTCCTCCTAAAAAATAAACTGTGGCATATTGAATCATATTTTACATCAACTACAAAGTTGTTTAATTTCACCTAATATTTTCTTTTTCCTTACTTCAGAAACTCCTAAATGATCCAAATAAAAAACATCCTTTAATAAATCTCTGCACAAAACAACATTTCTATTAATTAGAAATTGCTTTTCTCTTTTCGTTAGTAAGGTTGAAACAGTTATAGGATATAATCCTAATCTATCAATTCTATCTTTTAAACCATTATTAATAGGAAGATTCCAACTTAACAAGTATAATCCAGCGCAATTACCATACTTTAAAGCGTCTTTTGTAAACTTTGTATTAGTAACTACCCATCCTTTTCCAAGGTGCTGTTTGTTAGTTTTATTATAAATAGCTTTTACATCTAAATATCTTGATTGGATATATAATGGTACTTTAACATTACATTTTAAGCCTTGATCACTATGATATTTACATTCTATAAAAGTTATTGTATTTTCTTTTTCAGCAATAACATCTATTTCGTGAGTAACACACTTTCCTTGTAAAACAACATTCGTTTCTGTAGTATATCCTGAGTATTTCAATAATCTACTTACAAAAACTTCAAAAGGGAATCCTGTTGGACCCAATTCATAAATGGCTTTTTTTAGCTTATATTTAGAAGCTAAATAACTATTTTTCCCTTTAAGCAATGCAAAAGCCCTATTGTGTATTTCTTTAGTAGTAATTCCACAATATAATTCTTCTTTAACACTAGTTAAAATTGTGTCTATTAAGTCTTTATTAGCACCTGCTTTTTCTAAAGAAGAACACAATTTTAATTCAGAAAACTTAGCTATTTTTCCTGAGCATTTTTTTATATCAATTTCATTAATACTCATATAATTGCTTTTAAAAAAAGTATTTTATTCTTTAAAATAATTACGCATCAATGCTTTAACTTGATTATCTGTCATGCTATCCGCTTTTTTGACATCGTTTACTTTAGAATTTAATTCTTTATAGTTTTCTTCTAGCTCTTTTTTAAACTTCATATGCATTTCTGCTGGTCCAAAAACAACAATTTTGTCAGCATCGTTTATTTGCATTGCTAGTTCTTTAAAGTATGCTTTGAATTGATGCTTTTCTCGTTCTAAATATTTACTATCCTGTACAACATCTTGAGGTCCGCCTTTAGCTTTTGATCCTGATCCTCCTCCAATATGAAAATGTTCAATGTTGGAATTTAAGGTTCTAAAATCCTCTTTTTGATTTTCTAATGTTACAATCTGTGCTTTTTCTTTGTCTATCCAGACTCCTATGTTTTTCATAATTTCTATATTTATTAGTTTCTTAAATCATGCATTACTAATATTGGTACTTTTGTTTGATAGGTAATCGTTTTTACTAATGGCCTTCTAAACAAACTATCAAAAAAAGAATGTTTCTTATTAATGAACGCTATTAAATCACATCCTCGTTCTTTAATAAAATGATCAATAGCCTTCTCTTTATCTACATTTTTCATTGAATGAAAAGTATGAACTACTCCTTCAAAATATTCATTCAACATATTTTTTTGTCTCTGCTGATCTTCACTTAATTTATCTTCATCTGCAATATGTAAAATTCTAATACTTGCACTGCTCTTTTCTGCTAAATCACTTAAATAACTTATCTCTCTCTTTTTAAAATGAGTTTTATAACTAGTCGTAAATACAATTTCATTTAATTCATTAAAATTCGCATTTTCAGGGACAACTAAAACAGGGCAATTTCTAGATTTCTCCATAACCTGTACTGCTAGACTACCATACACAATGTTTTGTGATTCTGTTTCTCCTTTCGTACCCATTAGAACAATACCTATATCATAATCTTCAATTGATTTTTTTATTGCCTCCAATGGATCATCAAAAGAGGATATAGTCTCAAATATATGATTGGCAACATGTTTTTTTTCGTGGATAATATCTTCTAAAAGTGTTGTTAATTTCTGTTCAATTTCCCTTTTTTTTTTCTCAAAACTATTTTTATCAAATTGTAACATATTTATAGTGTCAATACTATGATTTGGCATGTTTATAGCATTTAACACATAAAACTGACAAACATCATGCTTATACATATCCAAAGCATATTTTATAGCATTAATTGAGTTTTCCGAGAAATCAGTAGGTAATAAAATTTTCTTTTTCATCTATAAAGTGTTGTATGTGAAATTATTATACTACTAAAGTTACGGAAATTATAATAATAAAATTATGATAATTATCAATTTAAATAAATTACTAAATGAGTATATTTATAATTAAAAAGTTCATGAAAAACTCATTTAATTCAATTTTGAACACAGGAACTCCTGTTTTAATTGACTTTTATGCCACTTGGTGTGGCCCATGTAAAACCCTAGGTCCAATACTTGATAGCCTTAAAAAAGAATTAGGCTCTAATATTAAAATAATAAAAATAGATGTAGATAAAAATCAACCACTCGCACAAAAATATAATGTAAAAGGAGTACCTACTTTATTATTATTTAAAAATGGAAAACAAGCATGGAGGCAATCTGGTGTTTTTTCAAAGAATGATTTAATACAAGTTATAAATTCTAGCAAATAATAAACATCAAGTAAATGCCTTGTCAATACCAACAATTTCGGACTCATTAATAAACGGAGAATGATCAAGTTTTAAAAAACTCAAAAAATTGGCCTATGATAGAGATTGCCTTAAATTCAATATAATTATGCAACGAGATAAATACAAGCTTTTTTTTCAAAAAACAGGAAAAATTTTATTTGCTATAGCTATGGCCGATAAAAAAATTGTACCACAAGAATATGAAGCTTTAGAAAGTTTAATTCAAGAGGAATTGAAATTATCATATCTAAAGGAAGATGAAATAAGACATATAAATCAACTAAAAAATGTGTTTGATTGGATGATTGAAAATCCAAAATCAATTGATGATATTCTAGCCGAATACAAAGAATTTAAAAATGAAAATCTAGCTCTTTTTACACCAGAAATTAAAGATTTCATTTATAAAACGGCAAATAGAATTGCAGGTAGTTATGCGAATAAAAATAAATCTGAGTTAATTGTTTTAGCGAAAATTCATTTTATATTAAAAGAGTAGTATTAATCTATCACTCGTTTAATTTTGAATTGCTTCTTTTTATTATCATTGAAAACCTTTACTTAGCAGACATTCGTATTATTTTTATCAATCAGAAGTTTTACTTTATACGTTTTTCCAGAATCTGAGTTATAAATACTTCCTCCTGATAATTCACCTTCCTTAAAATATAAATTCTTTAAAATAATCAAGCCTCAATAGCTTTTTTCCTAAGCATTGGGTTTGTGTTATTATTGTCCAAACCATCCCTGTTGTATAGTGGAAATATGTATCGTTGTATCATTTTACCTTCAAAAATATCCCCCTTGCTTATATATTTCAATAACAGAACCACCTGTTAACTTCCATTTACCTATATATGTATCAGGACTTATAGAGTTTACAAGTAAAAAGAATAAAATAACTGCACATTGTTTCATTAAAACAAAGCTACTATAAGTAATCTATATAATTGAAAAAATTAATGACATAATTTGGGGTTTCCAGAAAGGAACAAACTATTCTCTCCAGGTGATATATATGGTATATCTAAACCTAAGCCTCTAACTATAAATAGTACTCCGATAACTACTACAAACACAGGGATAGCTTTCTGTAATTGATTTCTAAATGTATTGGAAAAAGCATCCTTTACATAAATTAATACACTTAATAATGGTACGGTTCCTAATCCATATAAAAACATATACAAGGTAGACTCAAATAGACTTTCCATAGCAATTGCCCCTACTAATGCTAAATAGACCATACCGCAAGGTAGAAATCCATTAAAAAAGCCAATTGTAAAAATGGCGTAATAGGATTCTTTTTTAAGATATAATCCTAGTTGTAATTTTAGCTTATTTAAAACAGTTGTTAGTGGCGATACTTTAAAAGTTAGGGAATAGCTAATTTTAGGGAACACAACTAGTAAAATCATTATTACTCCAATGATGATTGATAGTTGTTGTTGTAACCCTGTTAGAAGTAAACCTTTACCCACTAATCCAAATACGGTTCCTAATAGACTATAAGTAACGATTCTTCCTAAATGGTATAATATTATTTGAACGTTTTTTTTAGTAGTATTTGTTTTGCTAACAGGCAATAACATAGCTATAGGACCACACATTCCAATACAATGTAAACTGCCTAATAAACCTAGTATGAATCCCGCAAAAACCATTTATAGGTTGATTTCTTTCTTAACTAAATAGGCTGTTCCATGATGTGTGAAATCTATTATAATGTTCCAGCGACCACCAACAAGATCTTTTTTCGGTAAAAATAAGATGTTGGAAGAAATCGATAAAGGAATTTCTATATCCAATTTCTTGTTAGATGGTCTATACAGGAACACTTTTCCTTTAATGTCTTTTGGTTGTAATTCTGAAGGAAATACTATTGATATTCCATCATTTTTTTTCTCAATTAGAATAGGTTCACTAAGCAGCTTTAAATTTTGCTCTTTATTTATTTCTTCTTGAAAAGCCAATTCATTTTTATAATATTCAGTAGCTACTAAATCATGGTCATACTTAGAATTAACAGACATTTTAATCACAAAAAACAAAATAAATGACATAAATGCTACTATGGCAATTACAATAGATGTTCCCCAGTTAATTTTCATAGCTACTTTTTTATATTTATTTAAATCTTCTTGGTCCAAGAAAATTTGTAGTAGTAGTTTCTATTTGTTTACCATTAACAAAAATCCCTACTTTAATTTTTTCTCTGTCTTTATGTAATTCACTTTTTGGTATTTCTACAAACAACGTCCCTGAAGCTAAGCTCTGAGATTCTAGTTGTATACCAGATAAACCTACAACATTTATTTCTCCCTTATGGGATAGTAACTTAAATTCTAAATCATTTATATCTTCACTAGTCTTGTTTACGAGTTTATATCGAAAAACATTACTAATAATGTTATTTGCTTTCTTTTCGTATAATTGTCCTGGTAGCTTAATTAGTGAAGCTTCAATATCATTTCGCAGAAACAACATTACTGTCATTATTCCCATAAGTAGAATTAAAACCGCAGAATAAGCTTTATTCCTTGTGGTAAATAATACTTTTTCTCCTTTACTAATATTATCTTCTGAATCATAACGGATCAAACCTTTTGGCAAGTTCACTTTCTCCATCATAAAATCACAAGCATCAATACAGGCAGTACAATTTACACATTCTAATTGGGTACCATTTCTAATATCAATCCCAGTTGGACAAACTTGTACACATTGATCACAATCTATACAATCTCCTTTACCACTCTCGGGTCTATCTTCATTCTTTTTAAACTTAGCTCTTCCTTCCTGCTTTTCGCCTCTAACATAATCATACGCTATATTAATGGTTTTATTATCAAGCAATACTCCTTGTAATCTACCATACGGACAAGCTATTATACATACTTGCTCTCTAAACCAAGTAAATACCATAAAGAATATAGTTGTGAATATTAACAAAGCAATTAGCGTACTAATATGCTTAGTCGGCTCGTCAAAAATATATTGCAACAATACATCACTACCTATAAAATAGGCTAAGAATACATTAGCTATAACAAAAGAAATAATAAAAAATAAAAAATATTTTAAACTACGTTTTCTTATTTTTTCAGAAGTCCAAGATTGCTTGTCTAGTCTAATTTGAGCTCCTCTATCCCCTTCTATAGCATACTCGATCTTTCTGAAAACCATTTCCATAAAAATAGTTTGGGGGCAAACCCACCCGCAAAATATTCTACCAAAAATTACAGTAAACAAAACCACGAAAACTACTCCAATAATCATAGCCATAACGACTAAATGAAAATCTTGTGGCCAGAAAGGCAAACCAAAAATATTGAATTTTCTTTCTAATACATTAAACAGTAAAAACTGATTGCCATTGACTTTTATAAAAGGAAAAGAAAATAAGCACAATAATAAAACCCAACTTATTTGTGTACGGTATTTATAAAATCTCCCGGAAGGTTTTTTAGGATATATCCATCGACGTTTACCATCATCGGTAATCGTTCCTATAGAATCCCTAAATACATCTTTTCCTTGTTCAGCCATTTAACTTATTTATTTAGCTGTTTTATCTACCCATACTTCACCTTCTGCTTTTTTAGCACCAGGAGGATTCGTACCAGCTAAAGTAGTAATATATGAAGCAACTTGCTGAATATCAAAAGATTTCAATCCGTTTTTTGACCAAGGTTCCATTCCTTTTCCAGGTCTTCCTCCTTCAGAAATTGTTTTAAATATATTATTTATTCCACCACCTAAAACCCAACTATCATCAGTTAAGTTAGGTCCGATACTACCTCCACCATCTGGTTTGTGACAAACGGCACAGTTTTGAATAAATATTTCTTTTCCTTTAGCGATATCTGAAGGATCTGTAAGAATACTAGCAGTACTATAGTCAACTAAATTCTTAGCTGTCTTTTTATATTCTTCAAGATCAATCTTAGCTTGAGCCATTTCTGTTTCAAACTCTTCTGCTTGTGTTTCACCACCAAACACATGATATTTTGCCATGTAAACTACTGCAAAAACAATGGTAGCATAAAAACCCCATACCCACCATGGTGGTAAAGCATTATCCAACTCCTTAATACCATCATAATTATGATTTAAGACAATTTCGTGTTCTTCATCAATTGGTTTGGCATTGGTTGCTTCTTTATAAAACTTAGAAATCCACGACGGTTTATTCGCCGCTACTTCTAATTTTTCCTTTTGTTCTTCTTCTGTCAGTAATCTCCAAGCAATGGCATTAATAGCTGCATTACATGCTTCAAAAGTAATAATCACCAGTAATATTAAAGCAAGCAAACCTACCACTTCAGAATACTCTAAAAAAGCTGGCAATTCACCAGAATCGATAAAGTATTCTAATAGTAATGCTGACCCAAAAAAGAAGACCGGAATTCTTATATATGATGGAAAATATTTTTTCATAATTTGTAGTATATTTTAATGATCTAATGGTAAATTACTTACTTTATCTATATATGTTTTTTTAGATTTGATAACCCACCAAAACAGCGCGATAAAAAAACTAAAAAAGATCAATAAAGACATGATTGGATAAATTTCTATCCCGTCAATGGTTTCCATGTGATGTTTTATAAACTTTAGCATACTAATTATTCTTTAATTTGTGCAGTTTCTTTTACTTTAATATCAGTCCCTAAACGTTGTAAATAAGCTATTAAAGATATTATTTCTCTCTCCTTTAACGGAACAAAAATACTACCGTCTTCTGCTTGTTCTTCGGCAAACGAAGTTTTTATATCATCATTCGTTAATAAATCATTAGCAATTTCAGTTGCTTGTTTATCTATTAATGCAGCTACATTAGCAATCTCTTCATCAGTATATGGAACTCCAAGAGTCACCATTGCTTCCATTTTAGTTTTTGTAAGAGAATAATCTTGCTTATCAGAAATTAACCAAGGATAACGAGGCATAATCGATTTTTCTTCAATAGCCTGTGGATCATACATATGGTTAAAATGCCATACATTAGATTTTTTACCTCCTTCACGGTGTAAATCTGGTCCAGTACGCTTAGATCCCCATAAAAATGGATGATCGTACACAAACTCTCCTGCTTTAGAATACTCACCGTAACGTTCTACTTCAGATCTAAATGGTCTAATCATTTGTGAGTGACATGACACACACCCCTCTCTTATATAAAGATCTCTACCTTCTAGCTCTAAAGGAGTATATGGTTTAACACTTGATATTGTTGGGATATTTGAATCCACCATTATAGTGGGTACAATTTGAATAACACCTCCAATTAATATAGCTATAGTAGCTAATATTGATAATTGAACTGGTTTACGCTCTAACCAAACGTGGAATGTTTCCCCTCTTAATCTTCCTTTACTAATTTTCTGTAATGCTGGAGCTTCTGCTAATTCATCCGTTACTTCAGAACCAGATTTTACCGTTCTAACCATATTTACAAGCATAACAATCGCTCCAAGAATATACATCGATCCTCCTATCATACGCATCCAATACATAGGCATAATTTCTACTAACGTATCCACAAACGTATATACTAATGTTCCTTCTGGAGAAAATTGCTTCCACATTTCTGCTTGTACAAATCCAGCTACATACATAGGTAAAGCATAAAGTATAATACCTAATGTTCCTAACCAAAAGTGTGTATTTGCTAATTTTATAGAATGTATTGTAGTTTTAAACATTCTTGGGACTAACCAATAAATCATACCAAATGCCATAAACCCATTCCAAGCTAAAGCTCCAACATGTACGTGAGCAATAATCCAGTCAGTATAGTGTGCAATTGCATTTACGTTTTTCAAAGCTAACATAGGCCCTTCAAAAGTAGCCATACCATATCCTGTAATAGCTACTACAAAAAATTTCAATACCGGATCCACTCGTACTTTATCCCAAGCACCACGCAAGGTTAACAATCCATTTATCATTCCCCCCCAAGATGGAGCTAATAACATTATTGAAAATGCAACACCTAAATTTTGCGCCCAATCTGGTAAAGCAGTGTATAATAAATGATGCGGTCCTGCCCATATATAAATAAAGATTAAAGACCAAAAGTGTACGATTGATAATTTATAAGAATAAACAGGTCTATCTGCAGCTTTAGGTACAAAATAGTACATCAACCCTAAAAATGGAGTTGTTAAAAAGAAGGCTACAGCATTATGTCCGTACCACCATTGTACCAAGGCATCTTGCACTCCTGCATAAACTGAATAACTCTTTAAAAAAGAGACTGGTAATTCAATATTATTAAAAATATGTAATACTGTAACGGTAACAAAAGTCCCTAAATAAAACCAAATAGCTACATATAAATGACGCTCTCTACGTTTTAATATCGTCCAAATCATGTTTACTCCAAAAGCAACCCAAACTAAAGCAATAGCAATATCAATTGGCCACTCTAATTCAGCATATTCTTTACTTGATGTATAACCTAAGGGTAAAGTAATTGCTGCTGCAACAATAATTGCTTGCCAACCCCAGAAATTAAACTTACTTAAAAAGTCACTTGCCATCCTATTTTTTAACAAACGTTGCAAGGAATAGTATATTCCTGCATACATTGCATTACCAACAAAAGCGAAAATTACCGCATTAGTATGTAATGGCCTTAACCTACCAAAACTCAACCAGGGTATACCATCAGTTAAGTTTGGGAAAATAAATAACAGTGCAAGTAACAAACCAACACTCATACCCACTAAACCCCATAAAATGGTGGCGTAGATAAAGTTTTTTACAATTTTGTTGTCATAGTAAAATTGCTGTAATTCCATAAAGTTTTATGATTTTTTGTTTTTTTCAGGAGATTTAACAACTATTTCATCATCAAAAAGCATACGTACAGAAGGTGTGTACGAATCATCGTATTGCCCACTTTTTACAGCATATATAAATGCTACAAAAAACAAAACTGCTACAATAATACTTATGGTGATTAAAATGTATATCACTCCCATATCTTAATTTTTACCTTTGACAAAAATAAATTAAGGGCATAATTTAAACTATGACATTTGTCAGTTTTACAAATATTTTCTATAGTAATTTACTAGGTAGGATTTTGGGAATATCAATCTAATATAGGCAAAAACAATTAGTTATTTACTTACATATAGATTAATTAAAAGATTAAGAACTACATCTTATGTTTCTGAGTAAATATATTTGATGTAACAGTTACAAATGCGACAACTGAAATGGAACTTACGGGCATTAAAATTGCCGCTATTATAGGTGATAAATTCCCTGTTACAGCATAAGACAAACCAATAATGTTATATAAAAATGAAAGTATAAAGCTAGCTATAATCAATTTTCTCGCTTGATTCCCAATTTGTAATAAACTAGGGATATTTTCAAATTTTGCAGCATCAATTATAGCATCACATGCTGGAGAAAATACGTTTACATTCTCTGCTATTACAACACCTACATTACTTTGAGCCAATGCGCCTGAATCATTTAATCCATCACCTACCATAAGTACGTGTTCACCTTTTTCTTGTAATGCTTTTATGAAATGTAGTTTGTCTTCTGGTTTTTGTTGAAATAGTAATTCTGTTCCTTTTGGTAATAACTTTTCTAGATAGTTTTTCTCTCCTTCATTATCACCTGATAACACTACTAACTTGTGTTTTTTATTCAACTTTTCAAAAACAGGCAGGACTCCACTTCTATATTTATTTTTGAATGTATACTTTCCTAGTATAATAGTATCCTTACTTACATATACGTTTGTTTCATTTGTAATGTCATCTGATAATCCAACAAATGATGCAGATCCAATTTTTAAAATCTTATCATTTACAGTTCCTTTGATACCCTTTCCTGTGGTTTCTACAAAATTAGTCACTTCTATGATGTTTTTTGTATCTAAATACTCATATAACATTCTGCTTAACGGATGATTTGAAGCTCTTAACACCGATTTTATAGCTACTAAATCCTCTTGAAATAATTCAACTCCCTCATATACAATATCACTCTCTTGGCTTTGTGTTAGCGTTCCTGTTTTATCAAACACAACAGTTGTTATTTTTGATAATGACTCAATAACTTCAGTATTTTTTAAATAGAGTTTATGTTTACCCAATATACGTAAGACATTTCCCAAAGTAAATGGCGCAGATAGTGCCAAAGCACATGGACATGCAATAATTAACACAGCCGAAACTGCATTAACTACCACAGTACTATCAACAAAATACCAGTATAAAGCAGTTGTAAAAGTTATTGCTAAAATTATAACTGTAAAATATTTACTAATACTGTCAGTGATCGTTTCTAATTTGTCTTGCCTGTTAATTTTAAACACATCATTACTCCACAATTGAGTTAAATAACTTTGTGATATAGATTTTGTTGCCTCTACTTCTAATATTCCTTCGGTTTGTTTACCTCCTGCAAACAACTTATCTCCAGATATTTTTTTAATCGGTTTTTCTTCTCCAGTAACAAAGCTATAATCTATTCGGGCTTTTCCTTTAATTAAAATTGCATCAACCGGAATCAATTCTTCATTTCTAACCAGGAGCCTATCCCCTTTTTTAATTTCATGTACAGGTATAGCACTCTCCTCTTCTCCGTTAATTCTTGTAACAGCTATTGGGAAATACGATTTATAATCACGCTCAAAGGACAAGAAACTATACGTTTTCTGTTGAAAAAACTTTCCTAACAACAGAAAGAAAACCAACCCGCATAAACTATCTAAAAAACCTTGGCCTGAATGTGTTGTTATATCGTAAATACTTCTTAAAAACAACACCAATATTCCTAGAGCAATAGGAACATCTATATTTAATATTTTATATTTTAATCCCTTATATGCGGATATAAAATAGTCCTGTGCGGAATAAAACACTACTGGTAATGCAAAAACAAGCATTATTTGATGGAAAAAGGGCTTGTATTGATCTAACCAAAATCCATTTAATTCAAAATACTCTGGGAAAGATAAAAACATAACATTTCCGAATGCAAACCCAGCTGTAACCAATTTAAAAAGTAAGGAATAGTCTACCTTATTCTTTTCCTTTTTTGCATCATCTAAACTTATATAAGGTTCATAACCAATACTACAGAGTAATTCTACTACTTTTTTTAATGAAGTATCCGTTAAATTGTATGTAATTCGAACTGTTTTTTTAGGGAAATTTACTTGTGATGCAACTATATTTGAGTTTAACTTATTTAAGTTTTCTAACACCCAAATACAAGAGCTACAATGAATGTGTGGAATGTATAAAGTTACAATTTGAATAGTTTCGTCATCAAACTCAATTAAACTAGTTGTGATTTCTTTATTCTCCAAATAATCATACTTCCCCAACAAAGCCTCAGGAGCTTTACCAGGGTTGTTTTCAAGGTCGTAATACCTAGACAATTCACTCTGATTTAATATTTCATATACAGTTTTACAACCATTACAACAAAATACTTTTTCATCGAATTGAATATAAATAGCATTCGTATCACCACAATGATAACAATACTCCTTTTCCATAACTTATTTTTACCGAGTACAAATATCAACCAACTTTACCTTTATAGCAATGATAATTGTCATATAATATAATACCTTTGTCTAATATTCATATACCCATGGGAAAGTGCCAACAATGTATTATCAAACATTTTAATAGTTTTAAATCTTTAAGTACTGAAGAATTAACATGTATTTCAGATGCTAAATCAGAAGTTTTATTTAAAAAAGGACAAGTAGTATTTACTGAAGGTTCTACTATTAATGGAGTGTTTTGTGTAAAATCGGGGAAATGTAAATTATCTAAACTCAATAGTAATGGTAAAGAGCAAATTGTCCGATTCATGAAAGGCGGTGATGTTTTAGGATATCGGTCAGTAATTGTTGGAGAGCCTGTTACCTTAACAGTAACTGCTTTAGATGAAATGAAAGCATGTTTTATTCCAAAATCTGATATTATGGAAGCCTTGGAGAGAAATCCGAAATTCATTATGGATATGATGAAAACGGCATGCGAAGATTTAAAGGATGCTAATATGACGATTTCTAAAATGGCGCAAAAAACAGTTAAGCAACGTTTAGCTGATACATTATTATTCTTGCAAGAAACTTTTAGCACTAATGAAGAAGGCTATATTGATGTTCAATTAAGTAGAGAAGAAATCTCTAGTGTTATTGGTACAGCTACCGAATCAGCTATTAGGTTATTATCTGAATTTAAAAAGAATAAACTGATTAACCTTAAAGGAAAGAATATTCAGATTTTAGATGCACAGAAATTAGAAAATATTTCAGAAGGGTTTTAACTATACCTAAATACTATCATTAATTCCCCTACTTTTATCAGGTTTTTAACTGATAAAAATCATTTCTTAAAGCCTTAGTTTAATCGAACTTTGTAGTAAATAATTTTAAGCTTATTTACTATGAAAAAAGTTAAACTACTATTTTTTGCTTTATTTTCTTTTTTAGCAACTAATGTAAACGCACAATTAAATATTGATGCAGAATTACGTCCACGTGCAGAATACAGACATGGATTTAGAACATTGTTCACAGAAGGTACTGATCCGACTGTATTTGTGTCGCAAAGAACACAATTAAACACCAAGTATACTACAGAAAAATTAAAAATTGGAGTAAGCTTACAAGATGTAAGAGTTTGGGGAGATGTTCCTACTTTAAACACCGAAGATAATGCTGGTTTTAATTTACATGAAGCATGGGCAGAATTAGCTTTTAATCCTTCTTTATCATTAAAAGCTGGTCGTCAGGAAATTAATTTAGATGACCAACGAATTTTTGGTAGTGTAAATTGGGTACAACAAGCACGTAGTCATGATGCTGCAATATTAAAGTACAAAAAAGGGACATTTAAATTAGATTTTGCTGTAGCATATAATCAAGATAAATATGAACCTAGCAATAGTATATATGGTGATGAAAACGCTGCAGTAGCCAATAACTACAAAACTATGCAATATGTATGGATGCATAAAGATTGGTCTAAACTTAAAGCAAGTTTCTTATTATTAAATAATGGTATGCAACACATAGATACTGTTGACCCTGATAATAATGAAACTAGATTCAGTCAGATGGCTGGTACACACCTTAAATATAATAAGAACAAAATTAACTTGGTATCTAATCTATACTACCAGTTTGGTAAGGATAAAGCTAATAATACTTTAAGTGCCTATTTATTGAATTTAGAAGCACATTATAAATTTACTAATAAAGTTAAGTCTGGTTTAGGAGTTGAGTTAATAAGTGGTAACGAAAATGGTGCTCCAAGTAATGGTGATAATAACGCTTTTACCCCATTATATGGAACCAACCATAAATTCAATGGATTGATGGATTACTTTTATGTTGGAAACCATGGTAGTAATGTTGGACTATTAGACATCTACTTAAAAACAAAATTAACTCTAAATGAGAAATCTAACTTATATGTTGGTGTTCATAATTTTTCTGCAGCAGCTGAACGTACTAATGTTAATAAACAACTTGGTAATGAGATCGATTTAGTTTTTGCACATAAACTGCAAAAATTTGTTACTCTGAAGGCTGGATACTCACATCTTTTACCATCAAAAGGTATGGAAACCCTAAAAGGGAATACTAGTGGTGCAACAAATAATATTGGATGGGTTATGCTTGTTATAAAGCCTACTCTATTCTCAAGTACTAATAATACTTCACTTAAATAAAGTGAATAAAGACACCTGCTATTTCTCCCAAAAAAAATAGTAAGGTGTCTTTAATTTAACAATAATTTTAAAACACAATATTTATGACTTTTACAGAAAATAGCACCGTAGCATCTGTTGTAACAGACAACATTAAAACCGCACATATTTTTAAAAAACATGGCATAGATTTTTGTTGTGGAGGAGGAATTTCTTTAGAAAAAGCTTGCGCTAAAAATGATGTAGCCTATGATTTATTAATTGCTGATTTATTAATTGCTGATCAAACTCCTGATACTAATCAAGATTTTGATAAATGGGAATTGGATGTTTTAATAGATTATATTGTAGATACTCATCATAGCTATGTAACGGAAAGTATTGCTATTCTATCACAGTATGCTAATAAAGTAGCAAAAGTTCATGGACATCATTATACATTTTTAATTGAAGTGAATAAACTATACCATGACGTTGCTAATGAGTTAATTGCTCATATGAAAAAAGAAGAACAAATTCTTTTTCCATACATTAAAAAAATGGTAAACATAGAAAACGGAAAAGAAGCCTCTACCATATCTCCGTTTGGAACGGTTAATAATCCAATTAAAATGATGGAGGAAGAGCATGAGAATGCAGGTGATATTTTTAAAACTATTTCTAGTTTAACTAACGGATATACACCACCACCAGAAGCTTGTAATACTTTTAAAGCTTTGTATTCTAAATTAGATGAGTTTGAACAAGATTTACATCAACACATACACTTAGAAAACAATATTTTGCATCCTAAGGCTATTAAATTAGAACAGAAATTAAGTTATTAATTCCTCATACATAATGAATCATAAATCACCTTCTAATTAAGGTGATTTATTTTTTATACTTAACTTACAATGCTTAAAGCTCAATCATACATACCTTGAAAAAACATAGTATAATAGCATTAGGATATTTTTTTTTGATAGCCATTTTAGGAGTTATGTTACGATTATTCCCCATTGTAAGCATATCATCTAATTATAAATTTTTAGTACACACGCACTCACATGTAGCTTTATTAGGTTGGATATATACAGCACTGTCAACTATAATTTGCAAACAGTATTTACAAAATGCCAATGTAGCTAAAAAATACAATCGTATATTTTGGTTTACACAAGTTACAATCATTGGTATGCTAGTAACTTTTCCTTTTACTGGTTATGCTTTTTTTTCCATAGTGTTTTCTACACTATTCTTAATTTCATCATATTTCTTTGCTTGGTTAATTTTCAAATACACACCTACTAAGCTAAAACAAAGGAATTCATATAAACTTATTCGAATAGCTTTATGGTACATGATTATTTCAAGTTTGGGGCCATGGATGCTAGGGATAATAATGCAAACATCTGGGCAAGAATCTTCGTTATATAAAAATGCTATATATTTCTACTTACATTTTCAGTACAATGGGTGGTTCATAATAGCTATTCTAGGTGTATTTATATATATACTTGAACAACATTCGATACTATTCTCTAAAAAAGCGTTTAACAACTTCTTTTGGCTATTAAATACTGGTGTTATTGCTACTTTTTTCATTTCTATTCTGTGGATGATACCTCCGTTCATCATAAATAGTTTAGCTCTAATAGGAAGTATATTTCAATTAATTGCTTTTGGATTACTATTAAAACTAGTAAAAATAAACAAGTCGAAATTAAACTCAATTTTTTCACCATTTTTAAGTGCTATTTTGAAAATATCTGCTGGTTTATTTTTAGTTAAATTAGTGTTGCAACTAACTGTATGTATACCACTTGTTGCTGATGTTGTTAGTTATAATGTAGATTTTGTTATCGGATATATACACTGGATATTTTTAGGAGTTGTTAGTATTCCTATTCTAATATTTTTGTTTTATTACCAATTAGCAATAAAAAGTAAAACATTCCTAGCTATATATATACTTGGTTTTGTTTTAACGGAGTGCTTAATATTCTATAAAGGAATAGTAATATGGTTGGAATTAAATCTTATCACAAACTATTACCATTATTTAGCAGTAGCTAGTGGGATAATACTATTAGCTATTTTTGGAATATTTTTGATACAATTAAAATCTAAAAATAGAAGCTCTATTATTTTAAAACACTAATTACAATACTTTTAGAGCTAGGAGTCTTTGCAGTATGTGCATAACTATCAATAGGTACCAATACATTTGCTTCAGGAAAATAGGTTGCACAACAGTTTTTAGGGATATCATAACCAACCACTTTAAAATTATTTACCGTTCTGGTCACTCCATTAAAAACCGATTGCAAATTAACTGTTTGTTGTTCCTCTAAATTTTGAGCTATCATATCTTCCCTATTCATCAATATTACCCTACGTTCATTAAAAATTCCTCTGTATCGATCATTAAGACCGTAAATTGTAGTATTAAACTGATCATGACTACGGATGGTCATCATTATTAATTCATTATTATTCAGCTTCCAGCCTGGTAACTTATTCAAGCTAAAATTAGCTTTTCCAGTAGTCGTTTTAAAATTCCGCTCTCTAGCTCCATTGGGCAAGTAAAAACCAGCAGGTTGCTTTAATTTACTATTGTAATTATCAAAACCATTAACAACTTCAGCGATATCATCTCTAACCAAATTATAATCATCAGCATAACTCAACCAATCAATTTTGGTTCGATTTTTAAGCGTTTCATAAGCAACATTACATACTACCGCTACTTCACTTTTTAACTCCTTAGAACAAGGCTCTAGTATCCCTTTGGTTGAAGAAACAATACCCATAGAATTCTCTACACTTTGTATTTGTTCTCCAGATTTCTGATAATCTTTTTCAGCACGTCCCAAACAAGGTAAAATAAGAGCTTCTTTTCCTGTAACTAAATGTGAACGGTTTAATTTGGTACTTACATGTATTGTTAAATTGCAATTACTCAACGCTTCCGCTGTATAATTTGTATCTGGAGCGGCAGAAACAAAATTACCTCCTAACCCAAAGAATACCTTAGCTTCTTTTTTATACATCCCTTCAATGGCCTCAATAACCGAATACCCGTGTTTTGTTGTGGGCTTAAAACCATATTTATCTTCAATTTTATCTAAAAAGGCTTGAGGAGCAGCTTCCCATATACCTACAGTTCTATCTCCTTGTACATTAGAATGCCCCCTTACTGGACATGTACCAGCACCTTCTTTACCAATACTTCCTTTTAGCAGTAATAAATTTACAATTTCACGAATATTATCTACTGCATTTTGATGTTGTGTAAGTCCCATAGCCCAGCAAATAATGATTTTATTAGTTCCTAAGACTAAATCGATAATTTGTTGAACAATATCTTCTGAAACTCCTGATAACGAAACGCATTCTTCGTAATTGTATGTTTTTAAATCGGTTATAAAGTTTTCAAAACCAGAAGTATGACTACTTATAAATTCTATATCAAATACATTTCCTTCGGCTTCTTCTTTTTGCAGTAACTTCAGTAAAATTGCTTTAAATAAAGCAACATCACCATTTATTGTAACTGGAGCAAATATATCAGCCATTTTTGTCCCCCCTGTTAGCATTTTATACGGACTTTGAGGATTGGTGAATTTAAGTAATCCAGCTTCAGATAAAGGGTTTATTGCTACAATTTTACCACCTTTTTTCTTGCATTTTTCTAGAGCTGTTAACATTCTAGGATGATTTGTAGCGGGGTTCTGCCCTACTACTAATACCAATTCTGCTTTATATAAATCATCTAAAGTTACCGATCCTTTTCCTATCCCTAAAGTTTCCGTTAAAGCCTTTCCACTAGCTTCATGACACATATTTGAACAGTCAGGTAAATTAGCAGTACCGAACTCTCTTACAAATAACTGATATAAAAATGCCGCTTCATTAGTGGTTCTTCCAGAAGTGTAAAACACCGCCTCATCTGGTGATTTTAAGCTATTAAGATGTTTCCCTATCTTGGCATAAGCTTCTTCCCAAGAAATTGATTGGTAATGAGTACTGCCTTCACCTAAATACATTGGAGTAGCTAAACGACCTGATTTTCCAATTTCAAAATCGGACATTGATGCAAGTTCATCAACAGAGTGTTGTGTGAAAAAATCGTTTCCTATGGTTTTATTCTGCATTTCTTCCGCCATTGCTTTCATACCATTTTCACAGTATTCTCCAAAAGCTGAACGTTCATCATCTGGATCTGGCCAAGCACAACCTGGACAATCAAAGCCACCTTTTTGATTAATCTTTAAAGATACCTTAAAAGCTTCTACGGTATTCATATACTTTGAAGCATGTTGAATAGCAGACTTTATAGCTCCGAAACCTACACTGTTTGTAGGTGGAGTTTTAATTTTTAAATCCTTAAAATTTTCTGGCGTACTTGCCTTTTCTATAGCAGATGAACTCATAATTAAGCTGATAAATTTCTTTAAAAAGCTAAATATAATAAACCATTTATAAATAGAAATAATCATAGCTCATTTAAATATATTGCAATAAAAAAGTCAAAACTACTTTTAAAGTAATTTTGACTTTTTTACTGACAACAATTATGGTTATCAAAAAATCTATTGTTTAGTAACTTTTTATTAAAACTAAAATTAGAATCTACGTCCTATACCAACTCCAAATACTAAAGGATCGATATTTACATCAGCTTTTACTGTCGCCCCTAATGCCGTTGTAGCATTTACCGTAGCCTCAGTATTCAATAAAATCTTTTTAGCATCAATATTTATAAACCACTTATCATTAATATCTAAATCAAAACCTACTTGAAAAGCAAACCCAATACTATTTTCATAAGAAACTTCATCTGCTACTGGCCCTTCTTTTACATTATAAAAAATAGTATAATTTACTCCGGCTCCTAAATATGGCTTTAACTTATTTCCTGTGAAGTGATATTGAGCTGTTAATGTAGGGGGTAATAACCAAACTGATCCTAAATCAATATCACCCGCAGCAGTCTCAATAGCATTTACACTATGCCTTGATGTTCCTAATATTAATTCTGCTGCAATATTTTTTGTGAAAAAATAAGTAAAATCTAATTCAGGGATAAACGTAGCTGAAATTGAGACGTCTCCATTAATTGTTTCAATAGTAGCGTTTTCATTTGGAGCTACAATTATTCCTCGTAACCTTACTTGCCAATTAGAAAATTCTTTTTCTGCTTCTATTACAGATTCCTCTTCTTGTGCAAAAGTCATTAACGGCATTACCATTAATACAAATATGCTAACTAATACTTTCTTCATAATGTATTTTTTTAATTTTAAACAAAATTATAGCTTTTTATATCTCAATTTCATGAGTTTGATCAGCTATAAATATGACTTATATCAACTACATTATAATGTGCTCATTGCCAATAGTTTTAATATCCTTTTATATAAAAAAAGAGGCCCCCATTATGAGTGCCTCTTTTTTTTATACAAGATTATTTTATTTTTTATTCTTATAACGAAGTTTTCCTATTTCAATTTCTATTGCTGTTTTTGCCAAAATTGTAAATATAAATGCTCCCATTGCCCATATACCTAGGGTAACTCCTATTTCTACACCTGTTGGTGTATACTCAACAATTTTACCATAAGAACCAGGAATAAAACCAGGGACTATTAATCCAAAACCTTTTTCAATCCATATTGCCACAAATAATATAAAGCAAGCAAAGAACAATACTCTAAAATTATTACGCAATTTATGGAAGGTTAATATCACAGTAGCCAAAACATTTAAAGGAATCGCCGTCCATATCCAAGGCATTAATGCGTTTTTTCCATGTAATCCAAAAAATAAATAATAAGCACTTTCACTATGGTGTGTTGGAGCATAAAATTCTTTAAACAACTCTGATACTAACATTATTAAATTAATTTGAGCAGCAACTGTTACCACCAAAGCAATTTTCTTTATTGTTTTATCAGCAATTTTAAATTCTGTATGAGTTCTAATTACCGCTAAAACAAGGATAATTAAAGCAGGTCCAGCAGCAAAAGCAGATGCTAAAAATCGAGGTCCCAATAAAGCATTATTCCAAAATGGTCTTGCTTGTAAACCTTGGTATAAAAACGCAGTAACTAAGTGAATTCCTACGGCCCAGAATACCGATAACAAAGCTCCTGGTACATATACATTCTTTTTAGCCTCTTTACCTTGATAATGTCTAAAAAGAATATAAAAAGGAATTGTAATATTAATAAATAGATACCCATTTAGCGCTATAACATCCCATGTAAGCATTGAGTTAGGGAAATTAAATACACCAATCCCAGGCAACATATGCCATAAAACTGAGGGGCCTCCCATATCTGCAACTACAAAAGCCAAACACATTATTAATGCAGATACAGCTAATCCTTCTCCTATTAATACAGCTTGTTTAAAATCAATATCCTTTAAAACATAGGTGGGCATAACGAGCATTACTGCTGCTGCTGCAACACCTACTAAAAAGGTGAAATTAGAGATATATAATCCCCAACTAACTCTGTCAGACATTCCAGTAACACTTAAACCTTCGTCTAACTGTAATGAATAACAGTACATTCCTACCAACATTATTAGGGTTAATAATGCCATCCATAAATGGTATTTTTTAGACCCGTTTGTAATTGTAATAAAACTGTCCTTTACTAAACTCTTTAAAACTTTAAGTTTTTTCACAACTTTTAAATTTTATAATTTATACTAGCCAATTCGGCATTTTTTTTTATTTAAAACTAATCCATAAAGTACCAGAACTTTGGTTCTGTTCCTAAATCTTCTTTTAGTCTAAATACTTTTTTATTTTCTAATACCCAACGAATAGTACTTTCGGGATCTAATAAATTTCCGAAAATCCTTGCTCCTGTTGGACATGCTTCTACACACGCTGGATTTTTACCTTCTCTAGAACGTTGTACACAGAATGTACATTTTTCCATGACTCCCTTTTTACGTAAACGATTACCTAAATAGTGTTGGTTTTTATTTACTTCGGCTTCAGGAACTTCTGGCTTACTCCAGTTGAAACGTCTACCATCGTACGGACAAGCTGCCATACAATATCTACATCCTACGCACCAATCATAATCAACAACAACTAAACCGTCATCTTCTCGCCAAGTAGCTTGTACAGGACACACTTCAACACAAGGTGGATTATCACAATGGAAGCATTGTGTTCCCATATAAAAATGTCCTTCAGCAGGTACTTCATGATAATAATTATCATCAGCTTCATTAAAGTTAAAACCTTTACCATCCTTCATTTCATGAATACGGATGTATTGCATTTCTGAATTTCTGTCTTGATTATTTTCTTCAACACAAGCATTTACACAATCCATATATCCCTGACATTTAGAGATATTGAACGCATAACCAAATAAAACATCTTCTTCAGCATTTTTAGAAGACATACTGATGTTTTTTCCAGTACGCATTTGATAAGAACGAACAAGTCTATCAACTGTTCCTTTCTTTTCTTCATTAGACATCAGTTTATAATTCCCTTTAAACTGTTCTTCCCAATCTATTTGCGCCTTTTCTTTTGTTTCCTCGCCAGCAATCATACTACACGATGTAGAAACAGCTCCAGCACCAATCATTAAACTTGCAGTTAACTTTTTAAAGGCAGATCGTCGATCCATCTTAACATCAAAAACCTGTTCAAATCCATCTTTATGTCTTTCTTCTCCAATTGAAGCATTAACTGCAGCTTCCATAAAAGCATCATCACTGATAGAATCTTCAGTATGTGAGTTACATCCGCCTGTTGTTTTACCACAACCACAGGAATCCGAAGATTGTTTTTCTTTACTATTTAGGTTTAAAGAGAACCATTTTTTTGTACTATCACCCATGATTAATAGTGTTATAATTTCCTCGAAAGGACTATTAGTTATTATTTACGTTCTTTTTCTGTTTGTGTATTAAATCTTGCTGGCCATTTTGATTCAATGTGTGGCTTATGAGGATTATGACAATTTACACAAGTTAATGATGCTCTTGGTGGTGCCCAACCTCCAATTCGTTTACCATGCGCTCCACCTTTCCAATCATCAAATTGTTTGGTGTGACACTGGCTACAAAGGATATAACTTTTATTAAAATCAATCTGATTTCCTGTTAAACTATGCAAATTATCCATATCATTACCATTATGACAAGTGATACAGTTCATAGTATTTGCATTTGCATGATTCAAATTGACATTCCAATGCGCCTTTTTATACGATTCATTGTTCTTTTGCATTTCAGTCAATGGCTTTGTATGACATTCCGTACAATTATATGATTGTATTTGACTTTTTCGTTCTGGAATTAAAAAAGTATGATCTCCTTCCGTAATTTCCATAGTTTTAATATGATCTATATATTTATCAGAAGTAATAGACGTACCATTATACTCTTTACTTTTTGCCTCAATTTTATCATTTATATTATGATATTCATCTTCATGGTTTTTACATGAAAATAAAGTTGAAACACATAAGATTAAGGCCCAATATTTAGTTGATAAAATATATTTACTCATCATTATTTCTTTTAAAGTTCCCAATATCTTTTATCTCTTTATTGTTTAATACATGACATTGTCGGCAATTTACACGTTCAGGATGTGATACTCTTATCTCTTTAGGTGCACTTGGACCAGCATGACAAGACAAACAATTTTCTTTCATTTGAATTTGATGCGGTATTACTGGAGGACTACTTCTTAAAGCTTTGTTTACCCCAGCCAAAGGAGCCTTCACTTTTTCATAGTTAGTCTCTTTAAATAGTTTTTCTGTATACTGAGGCACATGACACTGTCTGCAATTTACCATTTCTGGATGTGGCGTTACTGGTGCATACGCACTAAATTTACTTACAAAACCTCCATTTTCATGACATTTTAAACAACTAGTTCCCCCCATGTTCCTTTCGCTATTGATTTCATGAGGTATACTTGGTGGTGCTCCGTGAAAAGCTTTATTATCATAATAATCAACTAAGGATCTTTGATGTTCTTCATCAATTGGCATTTTCGCATAATCCAAAGCATGCTCTGATCGTCTAAAGACACCTCTTTCTGAAGGAATAAACCTTACAGATTCCTCTTTATTTATTGGCACATAAGCTTCCTCTAAACCTTGTTTGTAACTAAAATGCCAAACAGTAATAAAACCTATAAATAAAAGAATAAATAATGATATAATTCCAAATTTTTTCATAGTCTAAGCTTTTTCTACTTTAACAGCACATTTTTTATAATCTGGTTCTTTTGAAATTGGGCAAAAAGCATCTAAAGTAACATCGTTAATTAACATATTCTCATCAAAAAACGGTACAAACACTTGTCCTTTAGTTGGCAACCCTCTTTCATTTACTGAAGCAGGTAATGTACATGAACCTCTTCGAGATGTAACTTTTATCTGTTCTCCGTTTCTAATTCCTAATGCTTTTGCATCATCCGGATGAAACTCTACATAAGCATTTGGCATAGCTTTATGTAATACAGGTATTCTACGTGTCATAGAACCTGTATGCCAATGTTCAATTACTCGACCAGTATTTAACCAAAAAGGATATTCTTTATCTGGTGATTCTGCAGCTGGTTCGAAAGGACGTTGCCAAATAACGGCTTTACCATCAGGTTTTCCATAAAAATGGAATTTCTCACCATTTGAACAAGCAGGATCATATTCAGAGTTAAAACGCCATTGAGTAGATTTACCATCTACATATGGCCAAATAGCTCCCGATTGCTTTTTCAGTACTTCTAAAGGTGCCATTCCGTGTTTTTTACCTTCGTGGAATTGACGGTATTCGTTATAAATTTCTTCAGCATGGTTTTCTTCTGAGTATGGAAATAAGTCTCCATAACCCATTCGTTTAGCAACTTCAATTGTCATCCATGCATCTGGAGTAGTTTCTCCTGGTCCATCAACCATTTTATCCCAATGCTGTGTTCTTCTTTCTGAATTACCATATAATCCAGATTTTTCAATATGCCATGATGCTGGTAAAATAACATCTGCAACATCAGAGGTTGGTGTTGGGAATACATCAGAAACTACAACAAAACAAGAATCTTTTTCCATTCCTGGACGGAATCTACTTGTTCTAGGTAAAGAAACTAATGGATTAACAACCTGTGTCCATATAAACTTAATATCTCCTCTATCTACTGCTCTAAACATTTCTGTAGCATGATATGTAGGTTTTGATGGGATTCTTTCCACTGGCACTTTCCAAATCTTTGCAGCTTTTGCTCTATGTTTAGGATTCATTACTACACCTTTTGGTAATTTGTGAGTAAATGTTCCAACTTCACGAGCAGTTCCACAAGCGGATGGTTGACCTGTTAAAGAGAATGGTCCGTTACCTGGTTGAGAAATCTTACCTGTTAATAAATGAATATTATAAATAATATTATTCATCCAAGTACCTCTTGTGTGCTGGTTAACCCCCATACACCATAATGACATTACTTTTTTATTTGGATCACCAAAAATAGCAGCCAAATATTTAATATCCTTAACTGAAACTTTAGAGTATTTAGCTACTTTTTCAGGAGTATAATCTTCTAAAAAGGCTTTGTATTCATCAAAGTTAATTTTTGATGGTTTGTCTTTAAATTTGAATTTATCTTCCGTACCATAACCTATATTAGTAAGTCCTTTACTAAAGTTACAGTGCTTTTCAACAAATGATTTATTAACCCATCCATTATTTATTATTTCGTAACAAATAGCATTACCAACAGCTAAATCGGTTTGAGGTTCAAATAAAATAGATTTATCTGCGGCCATACTAGAACGTGTAGTTCTAGTAGCGAAGTCAATTATTTTAGCTCCTCTGTTATTTTTTTGCCCCAACATTCTTGAGAATAATATTGGATGCATTTCTGCCATATTATTTCCCCAAGTAATATAATAATCAGCATGATCAAAATCTTCATAACATCCCATCGGTTCATCTGCTCCGAATGAGGTTAAAAAACCTGTTACGGCACTTGCCATACATAAACGAGCATTACAATCTAAATTGTTTGTACCTATAGCTCCTTTCATAAATTTTGAAGCAACATATCCTTCAGGAATAGTTGATTGACCAGAAGTATACATCGCAACTGAATCTTTACCATGTTTTTCAATGGTTTCTTTCATCTTACTTGCGACTAAATCTAATGCCTCGTTTATTGGAGTTTTTACATATGTTCCATTCTTTTTAACTAAAGCATGTGTTAACCTGTCTTTTGATTGAATACACATCGTTTGATGGTATCCCTTCACACAAAGTAACCCTTTGTTTACTGATGAATTCGGGTCACCTTTTACAGCAACTGCTTTTCCATTTTCAACCCCAACCAAAATACCACAACCTACACCGCAAAAACGACAAGGTGATTTCTTCCAATCTAAGTCACCACCACTCGGCAGGTTTCTTTCTTGTTCTTCAGCAAATATTATTCCTGGGAACATAGTAGCTGCAGCAGTCATTGCAGATAATACTGCCATTTTTTTAATGAAACTACGTCTGTTATCTAAAGAAGTGTACATATATATTAATTTTTAGGTGCATTAAATCCAGAAACCAGCGCTAGTAATTTTAAACTCTCAACGGCCTCAATTCTTTCTTTTAAATCATCTTGTTCATCATCTGTATCTGTATCAGTTACAACGATCAACAAATTTTTGTTTTCTGCAGGAATCACTTCACATTGATCCATAGTACTTAAGGCTTCTAGTAACTCTACTTTTTTCCCTTCATGAGGATGGGCTAAATAACTTATTATTGGCATAAACGTTCCTTTTGTTAAACAATGTAAATTTCCTTTAAATTAGGAAAAAAATAGATGACATATGTCATGAACGAATTATTTATAAATAATCTAAATAATTTGTAGTGATAAATATCATGTTATAGAAAAACTTACTTTCGTTATATTTGTAAAAACATAACGAGACGTTATTTAAAGAAAAAACTCGAATATTATGATTAGTGTTGAAGAAGCAAAACAGTTAATAGAAAGTAACATCATTTCTAATGAAAAGATAATGATATCCTTGGCTAATGCTGTTAATTACAACCTATCAAAAGATGTCATAGCTTCTATAAACATGCCTCCTTTTAGGCAATCGGCAATGGATGGATACGCACTTCGTTTAGAAAATTCTGATACATTCACCATAATTGACGAAGTGAAAGCTGGTGACAGCCATCATCCTATATTAAACAATGCTGAAGCCGTTCGCATATTTACTGGTGCCGCAGTTCCTGATACTGCAAATGCAGTCATCATGCAAGAAAAAGTAACGGTAGATAATGGAACTTTAAAACTCCAAAAAATTGTGCTTTCAGGAGAGAATATTCGCCCAATGGGAGAACAGGTAAAAAAAGGAGCTGTTGCCTTAAAAGAGGGGACAAAAATAACTCCAGCAGCAATAGGATATTTAGCTTCATTAGGAATTACGGAAGTAGAAGTTTACAAGAAACCAACCATTGCAATTGTAGTTACTGGTAATGAATTAACTGAACCAGGAACTCCTTTAGAATATGGTAAGATTTACGAAAGCAACTCTATTATGTTGGCTAGCGCTTTGGCAAGCCTTAATTATACAGATGTTTCAATTCATAAAGTTGAAGATGATTATATTAATACTCGAAACTTATTAAATACCATTATAAACGAAAATGACCTAGTTTTAATAACCGGAGGTATTTCGGTAGGTGATTATGATTTTGTAGGAAAAGCATTACAAGAGCTTGCCGTAGAAGAAGTTTTTTATAAAGTAAAGCAGAAACCTGGGAAACCTCTTTTCTTTGGTAAAAAAGATGCCACACGTATTTTTGCTTTACCAGGAAATCCAGCGGCGGCTTTAAGTTGTTTTTATATATACGCCTACCCTGCTTTACAAAAAATGTCAGGGACTAAAAATTATCATTTAGCTAAAACCACTGCAATATCTACTTCTTCTTTTATTAAAAAAGGAGATAGAGCACAGTTTTTAAAAGCACACGTTACAAATGATAATGTAGAAATATTAGAAGGACAAAGTTCTGCAATGTTACAAACGTTCGCCCTTGCAAATGCATTCGTTTATGTTTCTGAAGAACAATCTAGCATCGCTATTGGAGATAATGTACAAGTAATACATCTTCCTAAATAAACCGATATGAGTTACAAAATAAAAAGTCGCATTTGGATTGAAGTTGATGATAACGTATTACTTGGCGAGGGAAGAGTTCGTTTATTAAAAGCTATTGAAAAAACAGGTTCATTATCTAAAGCAGCAAAGAGCTTACAAATGTCTTATAAAAAGGCATGGACTTTAATTGACGCAGTAAATAAATCAGCAGAAAAGCCATTTATAATTACTACCATAGGAGGTAAAAATGGTGGAGGTGCACAATTAACGGAATATGGTAAAACAATGATTAACGCTTTTGAAAATATTAACCGTGATTGTTGGGAATACTTAGATAATAAAATTCATAAAATAGATGCATTGTGATTGCTGAGTTAATAAACATATGGCCCTTTTTAGCAATCCTTCCTGTTGTTGCATTTTTATACGCAAGTGTTGGACATGGAGGTGCTAGTGGCTATTTAGCTTTAATGGCTATTTTTTCATTTGCTCCTGAAGCTATGAAACCTACTGCTTTACTGCTTAACTTATTTGTAGCAGCTATTGCTTTTTATCATTATTACAAACAGGGTCATTTTAATAAAAAATTGTTTTTATCATTTGCAATAGCATCAATACCAATGGCCTTTTTAGGAGGAACAATAGATATAGACGCTAGTATTTATAAAAAAATATTAGGGGGGCTCTTAATATTTGCAATTCTTAAAATGCTAAATATTATTGGAAAAGAAAGTCAGTATATTAAAGATATCAAAATATGGCAAGGACTTTTAGTAGGAGGAATTATTGGTTTCTTCTCTGGTCTTATAGGAATTGGCGGTGGAATAATTTTAAGTCCGGTAATATTATTATTACACTGGGGTAAAATGAAAGAAGCCGCAGCAGTATCTGCCTTATTTATTTGGGTAAATTCAGCAGCCGGTTTATTTGGGCAATTAAGTAGTGGCGTAACATTAACTTCACAATCATTTGTATTGGTAGGTTTCGCATTATTAGGTGGCTTTTTTGGAAGTTATTTGGGTAGTCATAAATTCAATAATAAGCATTTAAGAAAGGTGTTAGCATTTGTTTTAATAATTGCTTCAGTTAAATTATTTTTAATATAAATGACTTACAAAAATAACATAACAGGAATTATACTCGCAGGAGGAAAAAGCACACGTATGGGAAGTGATAAAGGTTTTGTGACCTATAACAACAAACCTTTTATTCAACATATTATTGATGCGCTACACCCTTTAGTTGATGAAATTATTATTGTAAGTAATAATCCTGATTATGATGTTTTTAATCTAAAACGAGTAAATGATATTATTGAAGAGGCTGGACCATTGGCTGGTTTGTATACAGGTTTACATCACTCAAATACTGAAAGAAACTTAGTTCTTAGTTGTGATATCCCTGTAATAAATCAAAGGGTTTTAGAACAATTAATTCTAGCGAGCAATAAAGATATTGATGTTGTACAAACAGAAAGTCAAGGAAAAACAATGCCGTTAATTGCGCTTTACAATAAAAGGTGTGCAAGCACTTGTTTGGCTTTATTAGAATCAGGAGAAAGGCGATTACGTTTTCTTATAAATCAATTAAAATCAAAAACTATTGTGTTAGATGACACTTTAGAAAAATATACAGCTAATATTAATTCACAAAGTGACTTAAAAGAATTAAACGATGAATTTAAATATTAAATATTTTGGAATGCTTACAGAGGTTACTCAGTGCCAAGAAGAAACATTTCTGTTTTCTCAAAGTACAGTTGCTGACTTACTAGAAGCACTTTTTAGCAAGTATCCTTTATTAGAAGAGAGAGACTTTCAAGTAGCACAAATGCAAACACTTGTTTCTAAAGACACCATAATCTCTGAAGTAGAAATAGCATTACTACCTCCTTTTGCAGGAGGATAAAAAAAAACAACAAATTGAGTAGATACAGTAGACATATTATATTATCAGAAATTGGCCAAAAAGGTCAAGATAAAATTACACAAGCAAAAGTATTAGTTGTTGGTGCAGGTGGTTTAGGATGCCCAATTTTGCAATATCTTGCCGCAGCAGGAATTGGAACTTTAGGTATCGTAGATTTTGACATTATTGAAGAATCTAATTTACAACGTCAAATTCTTTTTGGCATGTCAACACTTGGTAAGAATAAAGCACTAGCTGCTAAAGAACGTTTAGAAGACCTCAACCCAACTATTACGATTACCGCTTATCCAGAACGATTAACAGCAAAAAATGCTATTTCACTTTTTAATGAGTATGACATTATTGTTGATGGAACTGATAATTTCACTACAAGATATCTTATAAATGACGCTTCATTAATTACTAACAAACCATTAGTGTACGGTGCCATTTATAAATTTGAAGGGCAGGTATCTGTATTCAATTATCAAGACGGACCGAGTTACCGATGCATATTCCCCACTCCACCGAAAGCTGGTTCTGTAGCTAACTGTTCAGAAGTTGGAGTCTTAGGGGTTTTACCAGGGATTATAGGAAGTATGCAAGCTAATGAAGTACTGAAGTTGATTTTTGGACTAGGAAATGTCTTGAGCGGAAAATTATTATGCTATAATGCTTTAACCGCTGAAACAATAACCTTAACTGTTAATAAATCTGAATTAGAAATAAATAAAGTGCTAGATCATAAAGACACTTTTCAAGACCGTCAGTCAGCATTTAATTGTGACATTAGCTTTAATGAAATATCAGTAGAGAAAGTAATACAAAAAGAAAATGTACAATTCATTGATGTTCGTGAAACTCATGAACTACCAAAAGTTGACATTATAAATCCGGTTCAGATTCCATTAAGTGTATTAGAACAACATTTAGATAAAATTGATTCTGAAAAAGAAAAAATCATCTTTTGTCAATCAGGAATTAGAAGTAAAAAAGCAGTTGCTTTATTACAAAAAAATCAAATCAACAATTGTTATAGTTTAAGAGAAGGAGCTCAAGCAATTATAGAACATTATAATCAAAATTAGAATGAAAGATCGCAAACCAAAAAACGTATTCAAAGAAGGACCAATTTCAGCAGAATTTATTGGAAATTCTATTGCCAAACATCAATCTAAAACATCAATTGGTGCACATAATATCTTTTTAGGTCAGGTTCGTGCCGATCAAGTTGAAGATAAAATAGTTGATGCTATTGAATATACAGCCTATGAAGATATGGCAAACGAAAAGTTTCATGAGATTAGAGAAATTGCTTTTGAAAAATTTGACCTTACTTGTATGCACATTTATCATAGTTTAGGTACTGTAAAAGCAGGCGAAATATGCTTATTTGTATTTGTTTCATCAACTAGACGAAAAGAAGTGTTTCCGGCTATTGAGTATATCGTAAACGAAATAAAAGCCCACGTGCCTATTTTTGGAAAAGAAGTGTTTGAAGATGCTTCTCATCAATGGAAAGTAAACTCATAAGGTTGTTTATTCGTTAATCTGTTGTAGAATTTATTCGGCAAATAGATAAACAAATAAAAACATTGTTCCTTTTTTAGCTACAACAAAAACCACAATTAAACGAATCAACAATTCAACAGAAATATAGAAATGGTAGATATTACACATAAAACCAACACCCTAAGAATCGCAACTGCTCAAGCTGTAGTTAAGGTAAGTAAACCTGAAACTATAACAGCTATTGAAAATAATACCGTTCCTAAAGGAGATGTGTTTTCCATGAGTAAAGCAGCAGGATTATTAGGTGTTAAGAAAACTCCAGATTTACTTCCTGATTGCCATCCCCTGCCAATAGAATATACTGGGATTGAATATGAAATAAATGGACTAGAAATTACTGTTTTATGTACTATTAAAACAATTTATAAAACAGGAGTTGAAGTTGAAGCTATGCACGGTGCTAGTATAGTAGCATTAAACATGTATGATATGCTTAAACCTATTGACAAAGGTGTTGAAATTCATCATATCAAGTTGCTAAACAAAAAAGGTGGGAAATCTGATTTTAAAGATAAATACAGAAAAGACATTACTGCAGCAGTTATTGTGTGTTCTGATACAATTTCTGCAGGTCAAAAAGAAGATAAAGCAGGGAAAGCAATCATCAAGAAACTAGAAGAAAGTGATGTTGCTATTTCAGATTATATCATTATTCCTGATGAAAAAGATATCATTCAAGAAAAAGCGAAACACTATCAAGAACAAGGTATTGATCTAGTTATTTATACTGGAGGAACTGGTTTATCAAAAAGAGATGTTACCCCAGAAGCACTAAAACCTTTATTAGACAGAAACATACCAGGTATAGAAGAAGCTGTTAGAGCTCATGGTCAAGAACGCACCCCATATTCTATGTTATCAAGAAGTGTAGCTGGAACATTAAAAGATACGTTAGTATTGGCTTTACCAGGATCAACAAATGGTGCAAAAGAATCAATGGATGCAATTTTTCCATCTGTATTACATATATTCAGAATATTAAAAGGTGCTAGACACGATTAATTTCGATTAAAAAAGTTTAACTGTTTAACCGTAAAATCGTTAATAATTCTCTGTTAAATAACAAATATTCGATTTAACAAATAAACGATTAAACCAGTTTTTAAAAAAAAATGGAAAACATCTTAACAGACACATACAACCGAAAACACACCTATTTGCGTATATCACTTACGGAACGTTGTAATTTGCGATGTACGTATTGTATGCCCGAAGAAGGTGTTGGCCTTTCCCCAAAGTCTCATATTATGAGCTTTGATGAAATCTATACCATAGCAAAAACTTTTGTAGATAATGGCGTTACAAAAATTCGCTTAACAGGTGGTGAACCTCTTATACGTAAAGACGTAACTGTAATATTAAAAAAGCTAGCATCTTTACCCGTAGAACTAGCTATAACTACAAATGCGGTTTCTGTAGATCGTTTTATAGATACTTTTAAGGAATGCGGTATCCAAAACATCAATGTGAGTTTGGATTCGCTAAATGCTGAAAAATTTAAGGAAATCACACGTAGAGACTATTTCGATAAAGTCTATAATAACATTATTCTATTAGTAAAAAACGGATTTAACGTAAAGTTGAATGCCGTTTTAATAAAAGACTTTAATGATAATGAAATTATTGATTTTATCAACCTTACTAAGGAACTACCTATTAATATCCGATTTATTGAATTTATGCCATTTGATGGTAACAAATGGGATATGAAAAAAATGGTTTCCTATAAAGAGATTATGGATGTCGTCAACTCTTCTTATTCTGAAGATAAGGTAATCCGAATTCAAGATGCACCAAATGACACTTCTAAAAATTATAAAATAGAAGGATACAAAGGTTCTTTTGCGATAATTAGTTCAGTAACAAACCCCTTTTGTGATTCGTGTAATCGATTGCGATTAACGGCTAATGGACAGATAAAAAACTGCTTGTTTTCTGCAAAAGAATCTGATTTACTAACACCTTTACGTGAAGGTAAATCTATAGAACCTATAATTCAGAATGCCATACAAGCCAAACTCAAAGTTCGTGGTGGTATGGATACACTCGAAAAACTACAAAAGCCTGAATTACATTCCAATAACAGAAATATGACCACTATTGGCGGGTAATTTTTTACGCTACAATTATTCAATAATAACACTACTTCTACCCTACATGTTAATAACAATTTAATAACTCTTTATTAATACAAAGTATTCAAATGAATACTTTATTAGTTTTATACCAGATAAAAAGATCTTTTATTACTTAATAAATAGTTAGTATGTATTATTATGATTTTCAAGTAGTGTTCAAAGAAGTTCCTGGAGAAATAAGCTTATGTTTTTCTATATCTGGTTGTACACTACAATGTAAAGGATGCCACTCCCCTCATTTATGGAAAGAAGGATTTGGAACAAAACTTACAGAAAATAACTGCAAAGAGCTTTTAGAAAAATATAACCAATTTGCTACCTGTGTTATATTTATGGGTGGTGAATGGCATGAAAATAAGCTTATTCAGTTACTTCAAATAGCGAAGTCATATAACTACAAAACATGCCTATATACGGGTGAAAAAGAAGTTTCTAGTAAAATTAGTAACGAATTGACTTGGTTAAAAACGGGTGAATGGATAGCGGAGCTCGGAGGGTTAAATGATCAAAATACGAATCAAAAATTTATCGATATAAAAACCAATACGAATCAAAACCATTTATTCATTAAAACATAAATTATGATACGACTAACCGATTCTCAAGTAGATAAAAAAATTAATTTCATTGACGAATACATACATTCCGCTAATGCAGCAGATGGATCAAAAGTAGATGCTAATGCCAATGTTACATCCAAAAACATTGCTACTATGGAGGCTGAATTAAATAAAGACATCAATATACAGGTAAACAGGGCATTAATAAAGCGTCAGATTGCCACTTTATTTGGGGATGAGCTGGCTAATGAATACATCAGACAAATAGAATCACATGAAATTTATGTACATGATGAAACTTCATTAAAACCCTATTGTGTTTCCATAAGTATGTATCCGTTTTTGTTTGATGGTTTAACAAAACTCGGTGGAGAAAGCAGAGCACCTCAACACTTGGAAAGTTTCTGTGGGGAATTTGTAAACCTAGTTTTTGCAGTAAGTTCTCAATTTGCTGGAGCATTGGCTACTGTTGAGTTTTTAATGTATTTTGATCATTTTGCTACTATAGATTATGGTAAAGATTACTTAAATACAAATAAAAAAACAATTGAAAATCATTTACAACATGTTGTATATGCAGTAAATCAACCAGCAGCTGCAAGAGGATATCAATCTGTATTTTGGAATATTTCACTATATGACGAAGCTTATTTTAACAGCATGTTTGGTGATTTTGTTTTTCCTGATATGACAAAACCCACTTGGGAAAGCGTTAAAAAACTCCAATCCTATTTTATGAGTTGGTTTAACGAAGAACGCACAAAAGCAATCTTAACCTTTCCAGTAGTTACAGCAGCTATGTTAGTAGAAAACGGAAAGCCCGTAGATGAAGAATTTACCAATATGTGCGCTCATGAATTAAGTGAGGGAAATTCCTTTTTTATCTATCAATCTGAAAATGCAGATAGCTTAGCTTCTTGCTGTAGATTACGTAGTGAAATAAGCGATAATACCTTTAGCTATTCTTTAGGAGCAGGAGGTGTTGCCACGGGGTCAATCAATGTTATTACACTAAATATGAATAGATTGGTTCAGAAAGGTGCAAATATTAAAGAAGAAGTACAGAAAATACACAAATATCAAGTTGCGTATAGAAAACTAATAGAAGAATATGAATTAGCAGGCTTACTTCCTGTCTATCAAGCTGGTTTTATTTCCTTAGATAAACAATTCTTAACTATTGGTATTAATGGTATGGTTGAAGCTGCAGAAAGTTTAGGAATTATCGTTGGTAATAATGATGAGTATAAAGCTTTTGTAAACTCATATTTAAAAGCAATTTATGATGAAAATAAACTCGCTAAAAAAGAATATGGATACATGTTCAATACAGAATTTGTACCAGCTGAAAATTTAGGAGTGAAAAATGCTAAATGGGATAAACAAGATGGTTTATTCGTACCTAGAAAATGTTATAACTCCTATTTCTATAAAGTAGAAGATCCTTTAACAAATACCTTAGATAAAATAATTTTACACGGTGAAGAAATTATTAAGTATTTAGATGGTGGCTCTGCCCTACACTTAAACCTTGAAGAAACTCCTAATAAAGAAGGTTTTATAAAGTTAATTAACGCTACCGCTAAAGCTGGATGTAATTATTTCTGCTTCAATATTAAAATAACTGTTTGTAATGACTGTAATCATATAGATAAACAAACTACCTATTCATGCAAAAAATGTAATTCGTTAAATATTGATCATGCAACACGCGTAATTGGATATTTAAAACGTGTTTCTAATTTTAGTTCAGATAGACAAAAAGAACATCATTTGCGTTTTTATCATCATGAAAATAAACCCGTATCGTTAAACTAAAATTAGTTTCACTGTCTCAAATTTTTAGTTTCAAAAAATGACATATATCATAAACTAACTTTAATCAATCTAGTACATTTGTATTAAAGACAAAATGGTCTTCTATTATTATTAACTAAACATATACTATGTTATCAAAAAAACAAGCACAAGTATTTTTTATTGGAGGAACGGCTGTAACCTTTCTAATTTTTATAGGGCTTACAATTTTTTCCTTCAGTAAAGGTCAAGATCAAACAAACTATGAAAACATTACGGAAGAAGTAATTAGAGGTAAACATTTATGGGAAACAAACAATTGTATGGGGTGTCACACCTTATTAGGAGAAGGTGGATACTACGCACCTGAATTAACAAAAGTAATAGATCGTAGAGGAGCAGGATATATTAAAGCAGTTTTAATGACTCCTGAATCTTGGGCTCCAAACGGAAGAAAAATGGTGGCTTATGGTATGTCTAACGAAGAAGCTGATGATTTAATAGCTTATTTTGAATGGATTGGGAAAATTGATTTAAATGGATTCGGTGAAGTTATAGGTGTAGATAGAAAAATATCTCCATTATCTAAATAAGTATAACAAGTATAAATAACGAAATATAAATTATGAAATATAAATCACAAAAAGTAGCATATTGGTTTTTTGCCCTATCAATGTTGTTGTTTGGGCTACAACTAGTATATGGTTTTATAATGGGGTTTGCTCATGCAGGGTATGATGGCTTACACGAAATTATTCCATTTAATACAGCAAAAGCTGTACATATTAATCTGTTAGTAGTTTGGTTGTTGTCAGGTTTTATGGGAGCAGCTTATTATATAATTCCAGAAGAAGCACAAATAGAATTAGTAAGTGTAAAATGGGCTTATGTACAGCTGATAAGTCTTGCAGTGGTAGGTGTAGCTGCAATAGTTGGTTTTCACTTTAACATATGGGAAGGTAGAAAATTTTTAGAAATACCAAGAGGACTTGATTATTTAGTCGTCATAAATGTACTGCTGTTTCTAGGGATTATTTTAGCAACTTTATATAAAGGGAAACGTAGAACAACTACATCATTAGTACTTACAATGGGACTTTTCTTTGCTGCATTGTTGTATTTACCAGGAATGTTGCCATTTGATAGTCAAGTAACAGATTCATTTTTTCGTTGGTGGGTAGTTCACTTATGGGTTGAAGGTGTTTGGGAATTAATTATGGGTGGTATTTTATCGTTCTTATTAATTAAATTAACAGGTGTTGATAGAGAAGTTATTGAAAAGTGGTTGTATGTAATTGTAGGTTTAACATTCTTATCAGGAGTATTAGGTACAGGACATCACTACTATTATATTGGAGTAAATAAAATTTGGTTAATTGTTGGAGGTATATTTTCAGCATTGGAGCCTTTAGCATTCTTAGCTATGGCATTATTTGCAGTAAATATGTATAGAAAAGGGGAGAAAAAACATCCAAATAAGTTAGCTTTATACTGGACGTTAGGTGCAGCAATAGTATCATTTATTGGTGCAGGTTTATTAGGTTTCGCTCATACCCTACCACAAACAAACTTATATACTCATGGTACTTTAGTTACCGCAATGCATGGTCACTTAGCATTCTGGGGAGCTTATGCAATGATTGTATTAGCAATTATAAGTTATAGTTTACCAAATATGACTGGTCGTAAATTATACGAAAGTTCTAGAGGACGTATGGCATTTTGGTTTTCTAACATTGGAATGATTGGAATGACGGTTGCATTTGGTGTTGCTGGAGTTGCACAAGTGTATTTAGAAAGAAAATTTAAGATGGACTTTATGGTTGTTCAAAAAGAAATTGAAATCCATTTTGTTGTATTAATACTATGTGCGACACTTTTCTTAACAGGTATTATTCTTTATTTTATAGATTTTTATAAACACGGAAGGCCTACAGATGAAG